>Ga0209482_1000642_pt1 | contig 28884 bp, 47 predicted proteins | sample CoawatmetaG10DNA_FD_187512 | JGI IMG/M metagenome (GOLD analysis project Ga0209482, IMG submission 187512) | Marine microbial communities from the West Antarctic Peninsula - Coastal water metaG104-DNA (SPAdes) (version 2) | ecosystem: Environmental > Aquatic > Marine > Coastal ...
TGAGGAAGATGTATTGTTAACAGGATTTGGAGCAGCACCTACAAAAGACGAAGGTTCTGGTGTATCTTATGACTCATCATCCCAACAATGGACTGCTAGATACTCACATGACACAGTTGCTTTGGCGTTTTCTGTTACAGAAGAAGCTGAAGAAGATGGTCTGTATGGTTCTATCGCTTCACGTTATACAAAAGCACTCGCTAGATCAATGTCTACGACAAAAGAGATCAAAGGTGCAAATGTACTAAATAACGCATTAAGTACTGCAGGTGGAGATGGTGTATCACTATTAAATACAGCACACCCTACTCAAAATGGAAACCAGAGTAACACTTTGGCAACAGCAGCAGATTTATCAGAAACTTCATTAGAAAGTATCTTGATTAATATTGCTGACATGAAAGATGATCGTGGTCTTAGGATCGCAGCACAAGGAACAATGTTAATTATTCCTACTGCTTACACTTTCGTTGCAGAAAGATTACTTGAGTCTCAGTTAAGAACAGGTACTTCAGATAATGATCTCAATGCTATTAAATCTGGTGGTTTTTTACCACAGGGTTATCATATCATGAGACGATTAACTGATAGTGATCAATTCTTTATTAAGACAGATGTTCCTGATGGTCTTAAAATGTTCCAAAGAAGTGCTATGAAAAAAGGCATGGAAGGTGACTTTGAGACAGGAAATGTACGTTATAAAGTAAGAGAAAGATATTCTTTTGGTTTTACTGACTGGCGTGGTATTTTTGGCACAGAGGGTGCAGCCTAACAACTAACAGAGAAGAGGGTTGTTTGATTCCCACCCTCTTCTTTTTAACCTTGATTGCAATTATGCAAACTAACCCAAGACAAGGAGAATGACATGGGTACTTCAACTTTTAGTGGTCCGTTAAGATCACAAGATAGTCTTAAACTAATTAGTAAAGATACAACTAGTGGACTAATACAAGACAGAACATTACATGGTAATGCAGCAAAAGACACTCGCAGATATTACTTAGAAGAATGGTTTGAAAATTTACCTAAAATTAATGGTTTTCTTATAGGTGCAGAAACTAAAGACTTTGGTTCTATTGGTGATGGTAATGAAGAAATTGAAGATATACCAGTAGTTGGTGCAGTACTTGGTGACTTTGCAACTGCTTCTTTAAGTGTTGATACAGTTGATCTTACTCTTACAGCGACTGTAACTGCAGCAAATGTTGTAACAGTTAGTTTAGGAAACTTTACTGGTGGTGCTGTTAATCTAGGTTCAGCTACTCTAACAGTAAAAGTTATTCCATTAGCTGTTGTAGCTAACAATGGTGCTAATGCAAACTTTGAAGTTCTTGGTACAAACATGACTAGTGCATTATCAACTAGAAATGCAACTGCAGCAGGAATTATAATAACAACTGCTGGTGCTGACCAAGACCAATCTATCCTTGCACCACATTTAGATGCAGCGACGGCATGGGGTTCTACAAAGTGGGGAACAGAAAACCAAACAGTTTGGGAATGTTCTATAAATTCAAATGCTATTGATAATCAGAAATTTTGGGCAGGTCTAAAGTTAACTAATGATCAACTAATAGCGACTGATGCCAATCAAGCCTATTTTAAATTTCAAACTGATGCAACAAACTCTGAAGCATTTACTGATTTTACATTGTTACATTTTATACATAGTATAGGTGGAACTGATTTTATTAGTGCTTTACCAATTACTGTTGCAGCGAATACTATTTATCATTTAAAAATAGAAATTGATTCAGCCAGAAAGCTATCAATATTTGTTGATGGTCAACAGTACAACATTACAACCACAAGTGGTTCAACTGGAGGAACAGCAGTTACTACAGGAACAACCAAGAGTGGTGCAATGACTGATGATATAGATTTAATACCTTATATTGGCATTGAAGCTGGTGCAGGAGCAGCAGAAGCACTTGATGTTCATTATCAATGTATAAGTAGAACATTATTTGAATAAAATTTAATGGGGGATTAATTTCCCCCACTTTTACAAGGAGAATTAAATGGGCGTTCAAAGTGATGTACAAGTAGAATTTATTGCTGATGAAAATGCAGCAGATGCAGATAGACTAGTAACTGCAGCTAGACCAGACACTTCAGCGACAATGGCTAACACAACTTTTTTAGGTGGTGGTGCTAGAAATGTAACTGTTACAACTGGTGGTACTGATGATGAGGATAAAACTTGCACAATTACTGGTACTAATGTTTTTGGCAATGCTATTACAGAAGTCATAACTTCTACAAGTTCAGCAGAAGCAGTAGCAGGTGCAAAACTATTTTTAACAGTTAGTGCTGTAGAATGTTCTGCAAAATATGCAGCAAACATTACAGTTGGCTCTGGTTCATTATGTGCAAGTGCAGTCGCAGGTGGTGGTCGTACAAGGATGAAAGGATACTCAATTGTGTCTGCTGGAACAGCAGGTCTAGTTGACTTTTACAATGGCACTCCAGAAGATGGAACTATTATTTTTAAGGCACAGACAATAGGAACTGATAATACAACTATAGATAATACAATACCAGACGAAGGTATTTTGTTTGGTAGTGGCTTGGCTATTGCATACACAGTTGCTACAGTTGTATTAGCTAACATATTTTTTGCATAAGGTGAATTAATGGCAACATCTGAAACAGTAGCATTTAGACCTAATGTTGAGGAAATAATAACTGAATCTTACGAAAGATGTGGTATTGATGCACAAACAAGAACTGGTGATCAAGCTAAGTCTGCTAGAAGAAGTTTAAACTTATTATTTTCTGAATTTTCCAATCGTGGTATTAATTATTGGACAGTTGCTCAAAACATAATAACTTTAGTTAGTGGCACAGATAATTACACTTTGCCTGTAGGTACTATTGATATTTTAGATGCAGTAATAAGAGATAGTTCATCAGGCACAGACCAAATAATAAATAGAATTACATTACAAGAATATAATCAAATACCTAGCAAGACAAATGCAGGTAAGCCAAGTCAATTTATGCTTGATAGGCAATATACTCCTGTTGTCTATTTATGGTCAGTACCTAATGTATCCACATTATCTTTAGTGTATTGGGGTATGAACCAACAAGAAGATGTTACTGCATCAAATCAAGATACAGATGTACCTTATAGATGGAGTGATACTATTTGTGCAGGATTAGCATCAAAACTATCAATGAAATATGCACCAGAGAAATTTCAATTATTAAATGAAATGTATGAAAGAGCTTATAGTTTTGCAGCATCATCAGATAATGATGGTGTAAGTCTTAGAGTACAACCAACAGCATTGAACTTAACATAATGGCAAGATACGCAAGTGGTAAAAAATCAAAGGCAATAAGTGACATAAGTGGCTTTAAAGTCAATTATACTGATTTAAAAACCACCTACGATAACCTAAGAGTAGAGCCTAGTGAGTTTGATCCTAAACATCCTCAACTAACACCAGCCAAAAATGTCATAGATGCAACTGCATTATTCCAACCAAGACCAGACAATGACCCTGAGAATGTTAGTTTTGTTGTAGGATTTAATACTGATATTTTTGCAAGTAGAATTGAAAATTCACAAAAAGGTATAGGTATAAAAGGCACAGGTATTGTTGAGAGTTTACCAACATCTAGCTTTAACTTTGGTGCAGATGTAACAGGACAAGCTGGAACTGGTGCTTTAGGAACAATCTTAATTGATATATCAATAAATGAGACTGGTTGTGTAGGAACTGGTGCTATTGGTACTGTTATACTTACAGGTAAGAAAACTGTAACAGGTGTAGCTGGTGATGGTGAAACTGGAACTCTTAACTTTAAATCAAGTATTACAGAAGTAGGAGTTGCTGGAACTGGTGCAATTGGCACAGAGAGCATTAATATAGGTGGTTGGGGTCAAGAGGGTTGGAATATATCAACGTGGGGTGATGGATAATGAATTATACTACATTAGTTTCTAACATACAGAATTTTTTAGAAGACGATAGCACAGAGCTAGTTGCTTCTATTCCAGATATTATATTGCAAGCAGAGAATATGATATTTCAAAGGTTACCTAGCTTGCCATGTTTTAGACAGACTTCATCGTCAACTCTAGTTGTAGGTACGTTTGACTATACAGTTGCAGATGCAAGAATGATTAGGCAAGTTTCTATTACTGATAGCAATAGTGATGTAATATTTTTAAATCATAGAATAGATAGTTATTTAAGAGATTACAGTCCAAACATAGGCACAACATCAACACCAGAAATTTATGCAACAAAAAGTGCTGGAACTAGTGGAATTGTAATTACATTAGCACCAACACCAAGTGCAACATTAGCATTTAAAGTTGACTTTATTGCACCAGAAACAGGGCTGTCATCATCTAATGCTAATACTTGGATAGGTGATAATGCAGAAGCTGTTTTACTATCTGCATCACTTTATGAAAGTTCTTCTTTCCTTAAAGCCTCAGAGACGTTACAATTGTACAAAGCACAATTTGACGAAGCTATAGGATTGTTTCAACAAGAAATGGGAAGAAATTACTCAGCAGAATATAACGCAGGAATATAAGGAGAAAATAAATGTCAATAGCTCAAGCAATGTGTACCTCATTTAAATTGCAAATACTAAGTAATGATGAACATGATTTTTTAGCAGACGTTATAAAAATAGCACTTTTCACAAGTTCAGCAAGTTTAGGTGCAGCAACAACTGCATATGCAACAACTAATGAAATAAGTGGAACTGGCTATACTGCTGGTGGTGAAACACTAACAAGTAAAGCAGCAGGAACAACTTCAACTACTGCTCATTTAGATTTTGCTAATCCTACATGGACAAGTGCTAGTTTTACAGCAAATGGTGCATTAATATATAATGATACTAATTCAGATAAAGCTATAGCAGTTTTAGCATTTGGTGGAGATTTTACAGTTGCAGGTGGAACATTTGAGATAGTATTACCAGCAGCAGGGGCAAATGCAATCATAAGAATAGATTAGGAGCTAAATAAATGGCGAGTACTTTTGTAAACGACCTAAGACTAACTGAACTTGGCACTGGTGATGCTAGTGGAACATGGGGTAATACAACCAATGTTAGTTTGGAATTAATAGGTGAAGCACTAGGGTTTGGCACAGAAGCCATAACAACAAATGCTGATACTCATGCAAGCACAGTTGCAGATGGTGCTACAGACCAAGCTAGAGCTATGTTTATCAAGTATACTGGAACTTTAGATAGTGCTTGTACTATAACTATTGGTCCGAACACAATAAGTAGGTTGCACTTTATAGAAAATGCTACGAGTGGATCACAAAATATTATAATAAGTCAAGGGTCTGGTGCAAATGTAACAATACCTCCTGGAGATACAAAAGTAGTATATCTTGATGGTGCTGGAAGTGGTGCAGCAGTTGTAGATGCTTTTGCTTCTTTAAATCTTACTGGTTTAGTAATCCAAGACGATTTAACAGTTAAAGATGATATACTTTTAAATTCTGATAGTTCGGCTATAAAATTTGGAGCAGGTGCAGATGCTACCTTAACACATACAAATGATACAGGTTTGACTTTAAATAGCACAAACAAACTAATGTTTAATGATGCTAGTCAATTCATACAAGGATCAAGTGCTACTGTACTAAGTTTAGGTGCAACAGATGAGATTGATCTTACTGCTACAGAAGTTGAGCTTAATGTTACTACTTTTGATGTAAATGGTGCTATGACAATATCAGGTGATACCACACTAGAAGATGGTGCAGATTTTATCACAGCTTCAGCAGGAACATCTAACGTAAGAATAGGTGTCAATGCAGGTAACTCTATTGCAAGTGGTGGTGCTTCTAATGTGACAGTTGGAGATGAATCTGGAACTGCAATTACTACTGGTGACCATAATGTAGCAGTTGGATTTGAATCACTTAAAACTGAAGATGCTCATGGTCATAATACTGCTGTAGGTAGTCAAGCATTAAAAACTCTTAATGCAGGAGCAGATGGTAAAAATACAGCAGTAGGTGCTTTTGCTGGAAAACTTATGACTACAGGAGTTCAAAATACACTTATGGGTGGTCTTACTGGTGATGCCTTAACTGACGCAGATTCTAATACAGCAGTTGGGTATCAAGCACTAAGTACAGACACATTAGGGAGTAGGTCTGTTGCTATTGGACATAGTGCATTGGGAACACAAAACTTCACATCTGCCACAAATAGTAACAACACAGCAGTTGGATTTTTTGCTGGTGAAGACCTTACAACAGGAGTTAGCAATACATTAATTGGTAGTCAAGCAGGTGAAAAAATTACAACAGCAACAAACAGTACAGCAGTTGGTTTTGATGCACTTAGCTCAAATACAACAGGTGTCTCTAATACAGCAGTTGGTTCGTTAAGTTTAGATGCTAATACAACAGCAGACAATAGCACAGCAGTTGGTCTGAGTGCTTTAGGTGCTAGTACCACAGGTTCTAACAATACAGCAGTTGGTTCTTTATGTTTAGATGCAAATACAACAGGAGCTAATAATAGTGCCTTAGGACTTCATGCTTTAGGTCAAAATACTGAAGGTGGAGCTAATAGTGCAGTTGGTGTAGAATCTTTAAATGCAGTTACAACTGGTGGTTCTAATGCTGGATTAGGTTATAGAAGTGGTTATAGCATTACTACAGGAGCTAGAAATTCAGCTGTTGGGGAACAATCTGGCAGAGGGATAACAACTGGTAATGACAATATTGCTATGGGTCATCAATCATTTTTTGCAACTTCTACAGCTAGTGGTAATATAGGTCTTGGTTATCGTTCTTTTTTTAGCTGTACTGGTGGTCATAGTAATGTAGGTGTTGGCTACCAAAGTTTGGGAGACCTTACTACAGCAGATGAGACTGTTGCTATAGGATATAGAGCATTACCTCATGTAACAGTTAGCAATTCAAATATAGGAATAGGGAAGCAAGCTGGTGATGGAAATGGTCATGGTGGTGCTGCTTTAACTAATGGAACAGGAAATATTTTAATTGGAAGACAAACAGATGTTGCTGCTTCAGGTAATGATTTTAGTATTGTAATCGGAATAAATGCTGTTGGAAAAGGTTCAAACACTGCTTTTATAAATCCTAATGGTGGAGCTGTATTTGCAGGAAATAACAATGCAAACTTTTCTACAGATTCAGACAGACGTATTAAGAAAAATATTGTTGATAATACAGTAGGACTAGATGCTATAAATCAAGTTCAAGTTAAAAACTTTGAGTATCGTACAGCAGATGAAATAACAGAACTACCAAGTCATGCTGCAATTAATAAACAAGGTGTTCAACTAGGTGTGATTGCACAAGAAATACAATCTGTACTTCCTAATACTGTTGAAGAACAATCCACTGGGGTTCTTTCAGTAAACCCTAGCAATTTAACTTGGCATCTTGTTAATGCAGTTCAAGAATTATCAGCACAAGTAACAGCCTTAACAACAAGATTAACCGAATTAGAAGGAGAATAAAATGGCAGATGAACTTACAACATTAGAAATAGCACAAAACTTCACAGCAATGGGTCATAGTGTAGCTCTTATAAATGAAGTTATTGCTGGAACAGCAATTGCTGAAAGTTGGAATACAGCAGAAGAAAGGCAAGATACTGTTGATAGGAACGTACAACACTTAGAGTTAATGTTGCTTAAAGATTACTGGACAACAGAGTCTATGACAGCAACCAATTCTGCCATAACAGCTGGTAATGGATATACAGCATAATGACTGAACAATTAAACGTCATTAACATTGATGGCAATTCATACAAAGAAGAAGATTTAGATAATAAACAGAAATATCTAATAAATCAAATAAAGGACTTACAAACTAAATCAGCAAGTCTTAGATTTCAATTAGACCAAGTATCTGTTGCACAATCTAGTTTTACAAATTCATTAATAGCATCATTAAAAGAAAAAATGGGGTCAATAGAAGATGGCGAAGATAACGACAATGGAAGTAAAATCGCAAATTGACACACATGAAGCTGTCTGTGCTGAAAGATGGAAAGAGACGATCTTACGAATTAAGAGGATTGAGCATATAATGATTGCTACCTCTGGTACAGCAATCTTGCTTCTTATAGGGTTGTTAGTTAAGTGAATGTTTGTGTAGGTATATGTAAGTTAGTTAATAATGTTTGTATAGGTTGCAAAAGGTCTATAGAGGAAATTAAAGAAGCATATGAAAAAGTCCTTACAAAAAAATAGCAAATATAATGATTATGATTTAGATGGTGATGGCATTGTTACTGATGAAGAATTAGAAAATGCTAAAGCCATGAAGGAAACAGAAACTTTACTAAGAAAACAACTAGCACAATTAAGAATGGCAAGAGCCACTTTAATAGCAATGGGTGTTTTTACGTTTATGATGTTTATGCCATTTATGAGTGTTGAGAGAATAAATGCTTTATCAGACATCAGCAATTTATTTTATTTATCTGGTGCTGGTATCGTTGGTGCTTATATGGGTACAACTGCTTGGATGAGTAAAAAGTGACAGCATTTATGCTAGTCTGTTATTTAGGTGCTACTATGGAAGGAATATACTTTAAAGATATTAATAATTGTTTGTCTTATAAGAATAGATTGCACAATCAAACTATATTTAAAGGCAAAAAAGAACAAATTTACCAATGTATGTGTAAGCTAGTTCCCAAAGTAGACCCAAAAGAAGTGGAGGTATATTAAGATGTTATTATCGTTAATTGGTCCAGTAAGTGATTTATTAGGAAAATTTGTAGAAGATAAAGATAAGAAAAACGAGCTTGCCCACCAAATTGCAACCATGTCAGAAAGCCATGCTAATGAACTTGCAAAAGGTCAAATAGAAATAAATAAAGCAGAAGCACAACATTCATCTATCTTTGTATCTGGATGGAGACCCTTTATTGGCTGGACCTGTGGAATTGCTTTATGTTGGCATTTTGTTCTAGCACCAATTACTTTATTTGTTTGTGCTTATCTAGCAATACAAATACCAGAATTACCTACATTTGACATGGGTTCGCTTATGACAGTTTTGATGGGAATGTTGGGATTGGGGGGTTTACGCAGTTTTGAAAAGTTCAAAGGGTTAACAAAATGAGCAAATGTGAAACGTGCAAATGTTATAAATGTGAAGAAGCAGAATGTAATTGTGAATGTCATAAGAAAGAACAAAGTCAAAAATGATGTGGACTTGGTTGCGTTTATCAAAATTTTTTAATAAGATAGGTAATTACTTCTATTATAAACATGTAGAAACATTAAGAAAAAAACAGGTTAAAGATGGATTTAGATAAATTAAAACAAGAGCTTATTGAAGATGAGGGATGTAAGTACGAAATATATCTGGATCATTTGGAATATAAGACTTTTGGTATTGGACATTTATGTAAAGCTACAGACTTAGAAAACGATCAAGATGTAGGTACAAAAGTATCTAAAGATAGAGTTGATGAGTGTTTCATAAGTGATATTGAAAAAGTTATAGATGACTGTACAATTTTATATGACAACTTTTATACTTTGCCAGAAGAAGCACAATTGATAATTGCTAATATGATGTTTAATCTGGGGAGAACAAGATTAACTCATTTTGTTCGTATGAAGCAAGCTATAGACGATGAGAATTGGATTGAAGCAGCAATACAAATGGAAGATAGCAAATGGGCAAAACAAGTTCCTAATAGAGCTGAACGACTTTGTAATAGAATGAGGAATGTGTCCTAATGCCATTACAGATAATGCAAATAAAACCTGGTATAGTAAAAGATATTACGCAATATTCTGCTGGTAAAAATGGTCCGTATTGGATTGATGGAAATTTAGTTAGATTTCAAAATGGTTACGCAGAGAAAATAGGTGGATGGCAAAAACAAGCGTACACAAGGGTTGATGCAGCAGGAAGCATTACAACAACTGAAACTGCCTTAGAAGGTATAGCGAGAGCTATGGTGTCATGGAGAGCTATTACTGATGGTGAAGATAGAATAGCAATAGGAACTCATAATCATTTATATATATTAGAAAATAATGCACTTTATGACATTACACCATTAAGAAAAACAACATCTAACTTAACTAATCCATTAAAAACAACTGATGAAAGCACAACTGTTGTCGTAACTGATAATAGTCATGGAGCATCTAATGGTGATTTTGTAGTAATTAATTCTGCAGCAACAGTAGGTGGTGTAACTGCAGCCAATCTCAATCGTAGTGAAGGTTATCAAATAACATTATTGACTGCCAATACATATAGTATAACTGTACCATCAGCAGCAACAAGTACAGTAGCATCAGGTGGTGGTACAACTATTGATATATCATATTTAATAGGTATAGGTGCAGGTTTAGGACAACAAAGTGGTGATCCAGCATTAGGATGGGGAACTGGTGCTTGGAATGTGAGCACTTGGGGTACACCAAGATCAACTGACACAAGTGATGTTAAGTTATCAAATTCTCAATGGTCATTAGTGCTATGGGGTGAAGATTTAGTAGCGACAGTAAGAGGTGGTGCTATTTTTTATTATGACACTTCAAGTGCTGGTAGAGCAGTTTTAGTAAGTGGATTGTCAGGAGCAACAAGTGTACCAACAACTACTGGTGTATCTATTATATCATTTCCAGACAGACATTTACTATCTTTAGGAGCAGACCCTATATCTTCTAGTGGCAATATTGATCCAATGCAAGTTAGATGGTCAACACAAGAAGATTTTACAATATGGAAGCCTACAATAACAAATACAGCAGGTGATCAAAGATTAGAAGTAGGAACAAAAATTGTTGGTGCTGTTAGTGCAAAAGAGGAAACTTTTATAGCAACAGACGAAGCTGTATATGGCATGACGTTTATCGGACCACCTTTTGTGTTCGCATTTAGATTACTAGCAACAAATTGTGGTGCAGGTGGCAAAAACGTATTATTAGCAGTTGACAATAGAGTTTATTGGATGGGTAAATCTAATTTCTTTTTATACGATGGAACTGTTAAAGATTTACCATGTCCAGTACAACATTTTGTGTTTGATCGTATGCAGACAGATTACATAGATAAAACTGTAGTAGGTCATAATAAAGCATTTAATGAAGTTACTTGGTTTTATGTATCTACATCTAATAGTGCTGGAACATCTAATCCAGAACCTGATAGTTATGTAACATTTAATTACCAAGATTTGGCTTGGTCAATAGGTTCATTAAATAGAACCATTTGGTCTGATGCTTTTGGTGTAAGGGATGTACCTTTTGCATTTGATGAAGATGGTATTTTATATGATCACGAAACAGGAACAAGTGACAATGGTTCTGCTATGAATAGTTTTGTAGAAAGTTCTGCAATGGAAATATCACAAGGTGGTGATAATCTATATATGATGGATAAAATTATACCTGACCTTACTGCAACTGATGATACAAGTTTATCACTTACATTAAAAACTAGAAAATATCCTAACTCATCAGACATTACTAAGGGTGCTTTTACAGTCACAAACTCAACTACTAAAGTAAGCACAAGAGCAAAAGCAAGACAAATGGCTATGAAAATAGAAAGTACAGGTACACAAGATAAGTGGCAACTTGGTGATTTTAGAATTAATACTAGACAGGATGGATTAAGATGACACAAGCAGCTCCATCAACATTAATAATTAGATTGCCTACACCTTCTGGTACATATTCTACACAATGGGCAAATAGTTTAGTGTCTGCTATAGAATTACAAACAAGAACAGCTAATCTAGCACAAAGTACATCAAGCAAAACAACACAAGAAATTTCAGATGCAGTGAGTTGGTTTAATGGCTAATAATTATAAAAATGAAAAATTAGATTTAACAACAGTAAATGTAACTACATTATACACTGCTACTACTGCAACAAGTGGGATATTTAGATCAATTTTAGTATCAAATGACAGTGGAAGTAACGATACTATAACTTTAACCTTAACAAATGGCTCAAGTGTGTTTAGTATATACAAAAATGAAGAAGTAGGTGCATTGAGCACAAAAGAGTTATTGACACAACCATTGGTTGTAGAAGAGTCAGAAATATTAAAAGTAACTGCAGCAACAGCAAATAGACTTCATGTTGTAGGTAGTTATCTAGAGATAACATAAGGAGAGAGTTATGGCAGAGCCACAATATGATGAATTTGGAAATATATTGAATTTAGATACATCCTTAGATGATCCAACAACTTATAATATTTATGAAAATAGAGCATATAATACTGGTCAAGGAGCAAACCTACAAAACGTATATGGCATAAGAGGTGGGATGCCTATGTTTCAATTCATTAGACAAATTAAAACTGGTGAACGTACATACGATCCACAAAAGCCAGAGGACAGAAGATATAGAGAGGAATATGATAGATACCAACAAGAAAATCCACAAGCACCTACTTTTGCAGATGTATTAGGTGAAACAGCTATAGGATTTGCTCCAAGCGTTGGATCAGCAGTTGGGGAAGCACTTGTTAATCCTGGTGGATATTATCAAGGCGATGCATTAAGCAGAGCTGGACAAGGTGCTATGGATACAATTGGTTCAAGTCCAAGACAACTTGTAAATCAAACCTATGAAAATTTTGATCCTTCATTGTATGTAAATAAAGGTGGTGTACCTTTTAGTACCACTGGTGGTAATAAAGCATTTATTGGTGAATTAGCAAATGCAGACGTAGCAAATCAAACTGGTAATACACAACTATTAGCAGATTTAAAAGATGCAAGAGAGCCATATACTCTTACAGAGAAAGGTATCTTTGGGAAAACCACAGATACAGTTAATGTATACGACACAAATAAACTTACAGACTCAGGTTTCCAACTCAATCCAGAAGGTGAATTATATAAGTTTGATAAAAGTGTTGATGCAAATATAGCAAAAGAATTTGGAGATGGTGCAGATTTTTCTACTATTGGTGGTGAACAAGTTACAACTTCTTCTGCTCTTACTGGACCCCCACCACCTAGTGGTGGATTTAGTGGTTACACATCAGGTGTGGGTGATCAATTTAGTTTTGGTTCTCAAGCTGGTCAAGCAAACTATGCTGCAGCTGGTGGTGCTGGAATATTTGCTGCAGCCACTACATTGGTCTTGACTGGTGACGTAGAAAAAGCAGCAAAGACTGGAGCTGGAACTGCTATAGGACAAGCAATAGGTACTGCTGTAACTCTAGGTAATCCTATTGGTACATTTATTGGTGGTATGATTGGTGGTGCTTTAGGTGGTAGAGTTATATGTAACGAATTATGCAATCAAGGTATAATAGATCGTAAAATGTTAATAAACGACTATAAGTTTACAAGAGATTATCTAACACCTAGTCATGTAAAAGGCTATCATTTATGGGCAATATGGATGGTAAAGCAAATGAGAAAAGGTAGATTTGTAGATTTATGGTCACATATAGTAATTCACAGAGGTAACGAAATTGCTTATATATATGGCGAAAGAAAGAAACCTGATTACTTAGGAAAGTTGTATCGTAAAATCTTTGAGCCAGTTTGTTGGATTTTAGGTGCGTTCAGTAAACAAACAGATTGGTCAATATTATATCAAAAAAAGGAGATTTAAATGGCTGAAGAAATGGAAATGATGGATGAGGGTATGCCACAAATGAACGAAAGAATGGTTGCTAATCCTGAACTAGACATGGGTATGCCACAAGAAGCAAATGACGTTGTTATGAAACCTAGTGAAGGCATTAGAAATGCATTGATGATGAGACTAACAAACATGACACCAGATGAATTGCAAATGTTAGATAAGGCAATTACACCACAAGTGGCTAGTGTTTTAGTTAAGTTATTACCAGAGATGCAACAACTTATTGAAATGGTTGAGCAAGGTGGCGTAGAAGATGCAATGTCTGAAGATCAAATGATGGATGATGACATGATGCCAGCAGAAATGGGTGCGTTAGGCAATATGTAATGAAGGTAAGAAGGGCAGTAGCTACTGATATATCTGCTATATATGCCATGTTAAAAGAAATGCATGGCAATACTAAGTTAGACGTTGCACCCATAGACGATTATAAATTGTTGAATAAGATAAATGAAGTAATACATAAAGGTTTAGTTTTGGTAAGTTATAAAGATAATGAGATTACTGGATCAATAGCTGGGATTACTACAAGTGATTGGTGGTCAAGTGAGCCTTTATTTTCTGATATGTGGTTTTATGTTTCTCCTTTGCATAGAAAATCAAGGTCAGCATTAATTTTAATTAAGGCGTTTATCAAAATAGCAAAAGATGCTAAACTTAAAATAAGGCTAGGTCATATCTATTCTGGAGATATAGAAAGAAAAGATAAATTTTATGAAAAACTAGGGTTAGTCAAAGCTGGCTCTACATATGTGGAGAATAAATAATGGGTGGATTTTGTACAACAACAACGCAACCACTTCCTGATTATAGTGAAGTTGTAACGGACACTCAACTACCAGCATGGGTATCAGCAGGTGGTAAAAGACTTTTTGAAGAAGCATCATCACTAGCAAGGTCACCATATCCACAATATACAGACCCAAGAATAGCATCATACAATGGATCAAAGTTAACACCAGAAGAACAACAAGCAGCAGACCTTTTATCTAAAGGTGCTACAGATTATCAACAATACATTGATTCATCTGCTGCTATGGCTAGTGGTCTAGGTCAAGGCTTTGATAGAACTAGTAGAGCAGATTTAATTGGTGATCCATTTGAAGGTGCTACTAGGGAAGAATTATTAGGGCAACCATTTAGTATGGAACAAGCACAACCATATCTTGATGTTTATCAAGGTGCTCAAGATAGTGCAGTTAATGAAGTGCAAAGACAAACTGAACTTGCTAATATGCAAAACAGAGCTAATGCAGCACGATCTGGTGCTTTTGGGGGATCAAGATTAGGTATACAAGAAGGTATTACATCTGGTGAGGGTGCTAGAGCAGCAGGAGATTTAAGATCAAGAGCAGCACAAGAAGGTTTGCAATTTGCATCAGGAAGATATGAGCAAGATAGGGCAGCGAGATTTGGTGCTGAAGATATGATGCGTGGACAATATGAGCAAGATAGAGCAGCGAGATTTGGTGCAGAGGATGCATCAAGGTCAGGGTTTGAGACAGAAGAAGCTAGTCGATTAAGAGCTACAGAAGCCTTACAAGGTTTTGCACCTCTAACACAAGGTCTAAGAGATCAAGCTGCTTCTGGTCTTTTCACAGCAGGACAAGCTAAAAGACAATTAGATCAACAAGCATTAGATATGGCGTATGCTGACTATGTAGAGCAAAGAGAATACCCACAATCTCAAATCAACTATGCATTAGGTGTATTACAAGGTACGCCATATGACACAAGAAATATAAGTCTTACACAAGGTCAGCAATTTATACAGTCACCTAGTATTTATGGACAGACATTAGGTGGATTAGGTGCATTAGGTAGTGCTTACTTTATGAGTAAAGGAAAGTAGTAATGGTAACAGCAAATAGATTTGGATTTAAACCAGGTGATGGAGCATATAACTCACAATTACTAAAAGAAAAAATGAAAGAAAATAATGCTATTAGTGAATATGCCAAGGAAAATGGCATAGACTTCAGCGTAGTAAGACCAGGTGAAGCTCAAGAATTTGTGAGAAATCAAAATAATAATGCCTTAAATGGTGTTTCAGATACTACTGAAAAAGATTTCAAAGGGTTAGGTGCACTTGATGGCACACTAGTAAATCAATACATACCACAAGCACAAAAGTTATACAGTTCTCTTTATTCTAAAAGTAAAGAACAACAAGAAAAAGAAGATAGAATGAATACTGGTATGATGATGCTTAACTTCTTTACAAAGATGGGAGCAGAAGCATCTAGACCAGGAGCTACTGCATTAGGGTCAGCTAGTGTAGCTGGTGCTGATACTGCATCAATGTATATCAAACAAGTAAATGCCAATAGAGCTAGAAGAGATGCAGAGAAAAAAGGTGTTGTTGATCTTGGTGTGCAAATGAAAAAGGCAGACGATGCATTGACAGCATTAAAGTTAAAACCTAAAACTTTCAAAAGTGCAAATAGAGGTGATTTAGTTAAGTATATGAACAGAGCAGATGCTGAACAATACTTTCTTAATTATGGGATGAAAAAAGATAATCCAAACTTTAACGATTCAGTTTCAAAACTTCTTGCACCAAGACCAGAGTTAGAAGGCAAATACATTAAGGATAGTACTGGAAAACAATTAGAATTACTTCCAGTTTATAAAGGTAATGAAATTGTTAGATTTAATTTATCTGCTCAACCTGGTGCACAAGTTGGTATGGACTACGCAGGTAAATTAGCAAGAATAAAACAAATAAGTCTAAAAGTTTTACCTAACTTGCAAAAGGCTAGACTAAATTTAATACCTTCTGCTCAAACTGCTATGGATATACTTTTTCGAGGAGAAACTACAGGAAGATTTGAAAATACCATACAACCATTTAAAGAGTTTTTTGCAGGTTTCTTTAATTTAAGTCAAAGTGATTTAGTTGGCAAACAACTTTTAGAAACCATATCAAACAGACTTGCTCCAGGAATGAGAGAAGCTGGATCTGGTCCGATGTCTGATAAAGACTTAGAAGTTTTTAAAAGTGCAGTTTTAAGTTTAAACAATACACCTTATGCAAATTATATTTCTCTTTATACATTTAAAAGAGCAAAAGAAAATATGATAAAAATGGTGCAAACAGAACAAGAAATGTTGCAAAGCGATCAAAATTATTCCCAAGAAGATATTAACAATAAAATGGGTCAATTAGACACTGGAATATATAAGAGATTTGTAAATGAAGGTGAAGATGGCAAAAGATTATACGATGATAAAGAACAAGATGAAGATGGCTTAACAGAAGAAGATAGAGCATTGAACAACTTTATAGGTAATTTAAAAGATGGAGATGTAGTTCTTAACAGAGATAGCTTTGGAAAAGATTTATATTCTGAAAAGAGAACTTTGATGATTATAGGCGGACCAGACACGTTTAAGTAATAGGAGAAACTATGGGTGCTAATAGACAAATGCCAGGTAATCTTAATGATGGCTCTGGTAGTGAAAATAAAGATAAAGTTGGTAATTTAAATAATACTATAGTCGATTCAAGTTTTGATAGTGACTATAGCTCTCCACAAAAATTGTCAGTTGAGAATTCTATTGGTCAAAATATTAATGTAGTTGCAGAAGATTCTTCTTCTCTTTTGGGAAGTTTAAAAGATGCATGGACAGGAGATAATGCTGACATTGAATTTCCTGAGTTGCCAGAAACTACTGACTTAGAAGATTATTCATTTTGGGATGATTTTACTAACCCTGTTTCAGCTTTGAGCCTAATGTTTGCAAGAGATGATTGGTCAAAAGCAGAAATTATTAAGAATAACTTTGAAGAAGACGATAGATTTGGTGGCATTAAGTACGATAAGTTTAACAATCCTATGGTTGAATGGAGTGACAAATTATATTATGTCAATAAGCCAGGTGCTAGTGAACAAGATATGGGTACAATATTAGGTGAAGTAGTTAAATATCTTCCAGCGAGTAAAGTAGTTAATGCATCAAGAAGTTTGGCTGGTAGAGTATTAAGTGGTCTAGGATTGTATTCTTTAACAGAAGCAGGTGGCGAAGGAATTGAGTCACAATTGGCACCAGAAGTTGCTAGAGCCAAAAAGGGATCTGGTTTAGATGGCAAACGAAATGCAAAAGACATTGCAATAGATTCAGCTAAAATGGGTGCACTAGCAACTGGTATGGATTTAGTTGTTCCACCAATTTTAAGAGCACCTTCTGCTATAGTAAAAGGTGCAACAAGAACTGGAGCTAGAATACTAAAAAAAGAAATACCAAATTGGGCAAAGCCAGTTGTAAAATCAAAGTCTACATATGGTTTAACACAAGGTCAAGCACAAGCAAATACCCCTGGTTTAGGTAAAAGAGCTACTACCAGTGAAAGATTAATGGAAGAAGACTTTATTAGAAATGCTCCTGGAGCAGAAAGTGCAGAAGCCAAAAAAATATTAGATGATTTTGATGAAAGTCAACTTAATGCAATTAGGAACGATGCAGAAAAATTACAAAATGAAATAGGGTCAGGTAAAATAATACCAGGCGATCAAGTTGATAATGTGCCTATTACATCTACACAAAATATAAAGCAAATAGTCACAGAAGAAGCAAAAAATTTAAAAACAAAATCACAACAAGGTTACAAATTTGTAGAAGAAGCTATGGAACAACCACAAGTCTCTATAGAAGGTCTTACTACTATCTTAAACCAAATAAAGAATAACAAAGAATTTAAAGCTCTTTTGCCAAGACAATTAAAAAGAATGACAATATTAAAAGATGAACTAGCAGGTTTAAGTGATTTAGAAAAAGCTATGTCTAGACCAGGTTCAAACTATAAACAATCAATAGATTTTAATGAGATAGTAAAGCAACAACAAGTTATTAACGAAGCATTAAGAACTGCTGAAATAGGAAAACCAGAAGCTAGATTGCTTGGTATGTTAAAAGGTGAATTTGATAAATTTGTATTTGATGGCATTGACAATGGATTTATTACTGGAAATAAAGTTGTAATTAACAAACTAAAAGAAGCAACACAATTATATAGAAAATACATAGGAATAAGTGGCAAAGGTAGTGCTAAAGATAAAGCTCAAAAAACAGTAAACAATATATTAGCAGATTTATCAAATCCAGGTTTTGAAGCAGATAAAGTTGTAAATGTATTTTTTGGACATTCAAAATTTAATCCTACACCAGTTATGGCTGAAGTCTTAAAAAGAATAAAAGCAAACCTTCCAAAAGAAAAAGCCAATGAAATTATAGGATTAGTAAAAGATGCTGTATTACATAAAGCCTTTTCTGGAAAAGGTAATGAAATAACAAGGCTTAATATAGTTCAAAACTTTAACGATATTTTTAATAAAAACAAAAATTTAATTAAAATGTTATTTTCTGAAAAAGAAATAGCTAAAATATCAGATTTTAGAAAAAACGTAGCACCTACATTATGGGCAGACCCATCTTATGTAATGAATAAATCAGGAACTGCTTATGTGTTTACTTCAGCTATGGCTAGAAATGGCTTGTTGACACAATTAGATATTCCTGTCGTATCTAGAGTTGCAGGAGGTTTTAATTCTGTGAGAAATTCTAATTTAGCATATGATGCCATCAAAAATTATGTAACAAGACAAAATCAACCATTGTTTGATATTCCTTTGCCTGGTGGATATGGATCGCCTTTAGAAAGAGTAAATCGAATGTTTCAAGGTCAGTTGTCTATTGTTCCAAAAGGTGTGGATTCAGATAGGCAAGCATTACTTGTAGGTGCAAAAGAAGATATAATGGGCACAGAAGAAATTGACACAACTGCAATTAAATCATTAGCAGATAGTATTTCATCAGAAGCTAGAAATAAAATATTAAGTATCAGAATAAATAGTGGAAATTTAGTTGATGAGGAAAGTGGTAATCTTATTCGTAGATTTGGTCCGAATGAATAGGTAAATGTCATGGTGCTTGTTGAAATTCTAACTGGCATAGCTCTTGTACAGAAAAGTGTTTCCTTCATCAAAGAAAATATTTCAACAATAAACGATATTTCAGGCATAGCAAAACAGATTGATGGTTTCTTTACTGGTTCAGACCAAATGAACAAAAAAAAAGGCAAAGGAATGTCTATTGCACAACAGTTTGGTTCTGTTGAAAGTTCTGCAAATGATTTTATTAATATGAAATTATTAGAAGAACAACGAAACGAATTACGTCAATTAGTCAATTTAAGATTCGGACCAACAACTTGGGATGAAATAATTGCAGAAAGGGCTAATAGAATTTCTGAAGCAAAAGAAGCAAACAGATTACAAAGAGTTGAAGCAAGGCAACAACAAAAAGAATTTATAGATACATTACAAACTGTAGGCATTATTTTCTGTGTTATAGCTGTAGTTATAATAGGTTTTGTAGTTACATTTAGGGCGTATGCTGATGTTTACAAATACAAAAGTAAAGATTACACACGACAACAAAAGATACAAAAAGGAATTATTGTCCTTCCTACTATGACCACATGCAGATTAAAGAAACGTAAAGTGTATAAAGATAAGGTAGCTTGTATATATCAAGGAGCACAAAAGACTTTCACATTAGACTTCACAGATATTGCAAATGGATGCCCCAGAAAATACCAATGTGTTCTTGATCCAAATGGCAAAGAGCCATCTATTGATAGTGTCATGGATAGTTTAAGAAGCATTGCCAAATAATGAAATAGCCTATTTCAGCTTTAGCTATTCCACTAGGGTGTACAAGGGGAGTTACACTGGAGGAATGTTCTTCCTCTCACTTCTGAACCTAGAACGCATTTTGCGTCTTGCCAACATTAACAAACTTGCACAATCTTTTCTATTAAAATTATGTCTGTTGTATAAATACTTATGCAATAGCTTTATGTTTGTCTTAGCTCTAATGCATAATTCATAGCCATAGTAAAACCTTTGTTCATCCTTCTTACTATAAGCATCTCCTATATGTTGGAACACACTACTGTAACCTCTGATTAAACTTAACATTGTCATTCTAATCCTTTGTAAAAGTGGGGGAAGTTAATCCCCCTCTTGTTATGATTGCTTTTTATACATCCCAAGTTTAGTAAACAATGGCATTAAATGTTTTTCAGCCATTTGTAATTCTTCTTTAGAATAATTATTAGTATCTATCTCTTTAGTCATTTTAAATTCTTTTGAAGAATCTATTAAACATAATAATTCAATCATTTCTTGGTCTGTAAAATTAATAGTAATCATTTTCTTCTCCTAATTTTATTGTTTATCTTTCCTTAACATCATTATAACATATATGAATATATAAGTCAACCCTAAATAAATGTTTTATTAACCCATTTTAGTAGTTGACATGTTTAAAGGGTTGTGTTATACTGTTTATAAGGAAAGATGAATAACAAAATTAGGAGAAAAAATGATCTACCAAGCAAAAAAAATTTCAAATGGCTGTTATAACTACAGAGGTTGGGAAGTTGTAAATATGGAGGGATATGGTTCAAGACATTGGAATGTATGCCCACCAAATCAACCACCATCTGATAGCACTAACACATTGTGGCAAGCAAAAGAAATGATTGACGATTATTTTGATAGAGCATTAGGAGAATAAAATGAATATAGACGAATTAAATCCAGAGACTTTAAAAAAGTTAGGATTAAAAAAGCCAAGAACAAAAACCTTTACTGCTGAAAATGAGAGAAGTTATGCCATTAAAGTTTTAAATGTAATTGCAGAACTAAAACAAAGTGAAAGATGCAGAGTGTTAAAAAGAGCATCATTAATGAATAATAAATAGGGAGCAAACTAATGGATAATAAAGAAGTTAGAAAATGGGTAGTAAACCAAATTGGTAGACTAGAAAACTACCCATTAGGAGATATTGTAAATGATCAAAATGCTTTACTTAAAGTTTACCAAAATAAAGGTGGCGTTATAATATTATCAAGATTGCTTAAAGAATTAGATAAGGGAGCAAACTAATGAAAATAGAAAAAATAGTAAAAGTTTATTATAGACTTAATAGCAAAGATGAAAATAACGAAATGACATATGAACTTTCAAAACTTAGAAAAGAAATGGAAAAGAAATTAACCAAGTGGGATGTTTATAAAGAAATACGAATCCAATTGTATTGGAAAGCATTTTTATTGAATAATTTTTTACAGAAGGACATAGACAATTTATCTTGGAAAATAGATTCAGTATTAAGAAATGCTATAAATAACAAAGAGAATTTAATGAATTGTTTAATGAATGATGCTCCTGAAACTAAAGAAACAAAAGCTATGTGGGTATCAACACAAAAACATTTAGAAGATTTAATGTTTGATCAAGGTTGGTTTGATGATAAGTTTAAAGATATAAACGCATTATTTGTATTGCAAAGTATGGGTGAATAATCTTGGGGGATTATTATGAAATATTTATTTTCAATTATCTTTTTGTTATTAGTCGTAATAATGGCTATGTTAAATTTTAGAGCTCATGCAGATGAGGTTGGTTGTCTTGCTCTCAATATATACCATGAAGCAAGAAATCAGCCTCTAGTGGGCAAATTAGCAGTAGGCTTAGTAACTTTAAATAGGGTGAAAGATGTTAGATTTCCAAATACTATTTGTGGAGTTGTTTATCAAGGTTCTTATTCCAATAATGCTCCAATAAAAAACAGATGCCATTTTAGTTGGTGGTGCGATGGAAAGTCAGATAAACCAAAAGATTTACAGTCATGGCATAAATCACTAGACTTATCTCAAAAATTGTATGAAGGTTTCTTTGATGGATTAAATTTAGTAAGGGGAGCAACGCATTATCATGCAACTTATGTCACTCCTTACTGGGCGTATAAAAAGAAGAAGGTAAAGATAATAGCAGATCATGTGTTCTATAGATGGGAAAAATGATCCTTCTGAAGACGAAATGTTTTTTGAAGACGATCCACGAGCAAAAGAGTATGATGACAATGAAGTTGGTAAAGTCAATATACAATCTATGGGTTATGTATATACAGAAAGTGCTATGGCATCTGAAATAATAGACAACATAAAGAAATCAAAATAAACCAAACTGACTGTCTGCTATTGCATTATTTTTAGGGTTAATGTTATCGCCTTTTGGATATGGCTCAATATTGTATTTTAAATTACTCAACAATAATTTCTTTTGTTTTTTATCACCAATAAAATAAATATATCTATGCTTTCTAGGTCTTTCTTGAAACGTAAATTTATCTGGATTTGATTTTCTTTCTTCTGTTGAATATAGTTTGCAAACTTGTAAAGAATGTAAATTAGATTTATTCATTCGCCATTCTTTATGTTTATCAGATAAGCCTGTGTATAAAAAGTTAGTAGCTTGGTATATATAGCCATGATGGTTCATTGATGTATCAGCATATGAAACTACTATTGATGGTTTAGGTAATAGCTTTAAAGAATTACCAACTAGAAAAGATGCTTGATTTTTCTTATTGTTTAATAAGCATAGTCTATTTAACTCTAAAACTGACTTTCTATAATCTTCTCCACATATACCCTTACATAGAGCTGGAGATGCAGGTGTTCCATAAGTAATTATACCTTCCAAAATACCATCTTCATACAACCCATAAGAATAAGTTATGCAGGGTATCCTTTTAGCATAGTGAATTTTTAATAACCATTCTTCAGTTTCTTGATATTTAATTTCCATAACTTTCATATTTAATAACCTTTATGATATTCGTATTTTATTTAAAATAAACTTATCTGTTTATCATCAGGTCTATTATATTTAGGATCATATGATTTATTATTTTCCCCTATGTACTCATGGGAATAGCAGATTCTATCTCTTTCAAGTGGTATAAGTCGTTTTAAATGATCGTGAGTGTCACTACTTCTATCTTTAAGGTTGCTTACTGTAGCTCTCCACAATGGTGACTTTTGTCTATATTCGCCCATTCTTATATGAGAAGTTTTAGAATAATACCTTACTTTTTTATCAAGCATTATATCAGCTACTGCATCAGACAATTTAGTTCCTATGCCAAGTCCTTGAAAATCAGGCAAGACTACTGTTCTTGCTTCTCTCCACTTTAATCTTTTGTCACCTTCATAAAGTGGTGGTGTCCATCCTGGTAAAGACATACTAGAAGCAAATCCAATAATCTTATCTTTCCATACAGCTAAATAACAATGTGCAGACTTTGGTAGCTCTTCTGTTAGATAGTGATGCTTTTTAAAAAACTCCCAATATGCTCTGCTCCCTGCGATAACTTTAATTTCAATGGGTTGCCGAACTAACCCCCTTGACGCAAATTTCTTTGCATCAGTATTAAAAACCCAGTCGGGTTGTAGCCACTCTAAAATGTCATCGTGGCAAGTTGCCAATACAATGTTCTTTAAGTTTTTACGCTTGACATATTTATATAAAGATAATGAGCAAGACTTAGCTACATCTCTATTTACTACAGACGTAAACTCATCTATGACAATGTTACTGCCTAGTCTTCTAGCAAGATCACATCTAAAGCCTTCTCCATTAGATAAGACATGTCTAGGCTTTGCCCAAGTAGGAACTGTGTTTAATCCAACAGCACCAAGTCTTTCTATGGCATCCTCTACTGAATCAAAATGTGAGGCTATTGTTCTGTTGTTATCCCACACTAAGTCTTTCTCTTCACCATATTGTTTTAGTATAGATGATTTACCACTTCCACTAGAGCCATAGATTACACCAATATTAAAATCTTCAGTTACTCTAGAAAAATGAGGTATTGTAAATTCTGTTTTTCCATCAAAATCAAAATCAAAATTTTTAAATATTGTCTTATCTATTTCTGATAATTCAACTTCACTTGTTAATACTGTACTTTTAAAGTCATATAAGTCTTCCATAATTGGTTCTCCATTTTTAATAAATGTATTTAAGGGTCAACATAAAGTCAACCCTTAATAAATGTTTAGACGTTTTCTAGAACTTTCCATTTGCTACTATTAATCATGCTTCTAACATCGTTTTGTCTACGTTGTTGTACTATATGATTGTTAGTACTGTTGTTCTTTACATCTCCAAGATGAGTAGACCAAGCAGTTGCAGACTGATATGCACACCATAGAGAGCCTTTAGCACCATTTCTGCCATAATCACCCTTGCCATGAATTTGTGCCACTTCTGACTCATATAAACCCATCAAGTGATATAGTTGCTTTTTGTTAGTGTCTGATTGTCCACTAGCAACTTTGATATCGTTAGCTTGGCTTTTAGCTATCGTAGTTTTGAATAAGTCTATGACTTGATCATCTTCTACTTTAGTATCCCACCACTTCTTAAAGTTTTCTGTTTCGTCTGTGATAGCAGTAACTGCATTTTGTATCTTCTTGTTAGATGCATCTACGTTAAAGTGTGTGGTATGTCTGTTAGCAGTATAGGCAATCTTTTGACCACTAACTAAAGTATTAAAACAAACTTCATTCATCCAACCAAAAAATGATTGGAACTTCCATTTGGCGTTGTAACTATTTCTAGCTACAAATTTAAGATACAAATCGTGGTCACCTACTTTGGCATGATGTGCTGGAAGTAATAATTCCATCTTAGCCATAGCACCATTTTCGTAAGTGTTTACAGTTATTTGATGATTAGAGAAGTCTAAGCCACCACTTTTCATAGCCTCTAGAGCACCACCAAAAGCATCCACATGATGTATTGGCTTGTATCGTGACCCTACTATTGCTAAAGGAGCACCATCTTGAGCACCTAATTGATCTAGGCGTACAATCTTTCTACCCATGTGAGAAGGGATACCTTGTATATCCCTTACGTCTATTTTAAATTCTACTTCACTTAACGCTTCTTGTAATTTTGTATCTAACATTACGCTACCCCCGCAGTTTTAAATAATTTTTTATGTCTATAAGCTAAATTATATTCCCAAACGATTTGACCACCTTCATAAGCAAAGTCATGCTCTACTTTATCTGCATCAAGTATCCACCTAATAGCAGTTCTGTAGTTAGAAGCACCTAGCTTACAAGTTTCTTTAATTCTTTGGAAAAATTTTGATGCGTTTTCTTTTTTTGTTTTTGCTTCTGCATCATCGTTAGTAACCATATCGTCAACAAGACCATCCCACACAGATTGCTTTTTATCATCTGTATATAAATCCCATTGAGACCAAAAAGATTGTAAAGGTCTATGACCCCAAGCATCTTTATGAAGGTCTGAAATTAGGTCGTTTGAAAAAGTATATTTAGTCATTTTAATCTCCAATTTTTGTTAATCATTAATCTTACTTAATTAATATAATATATGTAGATATAAAATACAACCCCTAAATAGAGTTTTTTATAATTTATTTAAATAGCTAAGTTTTGCGTATATTATTGAAGATATTTTTAACATGTTTTCAATGTGACTAATGCTTTGGTCATCTGACAAATTATTTTCTTTAATATCAATTTTATGCTTTTGTATTAATTTTTTTAAATCCAATGCTTCATCTGATATTTCTTTTAATAAATAATTATTCAACTTGATACTCCCTTTTCAATATCTTGGCATACAAAGTTAATCCAAATGAATATCCTTTTTTATAGTATGCAGATGATTTCTTAATGCCATCTATATCATCTCCTAACATAGCATCAGTTACTCCATCTTGATAAAATGAAAGATAGTTTTGTCTTTTAATTTCTGTTGGATTATTCATATAAAAAATCTCCTTGTCGTGGGTCAATGGTCATAGGTTTAAAGGTAATATCAACTAATTTATAAGTACCTGTAAATTTAGATTGGATTGGTTTTGGGTTAGGCTTTAGATCAGAAAGCTCATCAACATTTAAAATCATTTGGTCATCATTATGTTTTATAACTAAACCACCTTGTTTTATAGCTTTTTTTACTTCATAATCTCTAACACTTACAAATTTACCAAGCCATAGCTTTGTTACATTTTTTTTCATCATCGCTTGCTCCTCTTTTCATAGTTACTGATAAGTGTTATGTCTGATAATTTTTGTAATTTATTATAAACTTTATCCAACATCTCATCGCTAAAATCATTGTGATATCCATCAATACTTTTTATAGTATCAATCAACATAATCATTAGGTTTATCTCAGTAAAAGTTAACATTGATCTATCTAATGTTTTGATATGCTTTTTTATCTGAGTTGTATAATGCCTCAATTCAACATGAACTATTGGTTCTTTTCCATTTCTACTTTTATTAAAAAGTAGTTGATTGACTGAACTTATGCTTTCTATAATTCTATTTTTCATTACTTTTCCCCTTATTAAGTTCTGAACCCATTTTTTGAATATCTTTACCAACCCCAACTATGGTATTCCCACAAGCTGATATAGTTAAAGTCATCACTATTAAAATAATATATTTCATAATTAACTCCCAAAGTTACTGTAATAACAAGCATTATCAATTAGGCATATAAACCAAAAAGAATAATACAACACATAGAGGGTAGCTATAGCAGAAGCTATAACCCCCATAAATTTTAAGATACTAAGCAACATTTTAATATCCATACTTTTCATAGAAAGCCATGCTTTCTTGCTCTGTCTCATGGTCAGATACAATGTTTACTTTTTCTTTAATCATGTCTGAAATAATTTGTTTGGTAAAATACATGCCATTAAGTGATGACACATTTTCTTGTATAGTTTTTAGTTTATTTATATCGTTTAATAAATCGTTCATTTTATTCTCCAAGTTTTGTTAATCGTTGTTTATTAATAAGCAGTATTACTTAAAATTGCTTTTGCAGTCTTTTCTATGAAGGATGTTCTTTCGTCACCTTCTAAACCTTTTTCCATTGCAATCTTATAAGCATCTTGCAAAGCAACCATGTGACGAGTATTGTATCTATCTAATTTCATTTTATTCTCCAAGTTTTGTTAATCGTTATTTTCTATTTCTTAATGCTCTTAAAGCCATAATGTTTCGCAAGAGAATAAGAAGTTGTTTCTCTGTTTTACATCTTCTAGCCAATCCTTTAATATGCTCTGAATCTGTAATTTCATTAATTTTGTTTATTAGCTCTTGCATTTTATTTTTCCTAATTTTGTTAATCGTTACCTATTATATATATTATGTAGATATATATGTCAACCCTTTATAAATGTTTTTTAATAAATCTTACCTTTTCTATATGATTGTCTTTTAGGTTCTTTTTTATTGTAGATAGTGTGGTTGCTATTCCCAGAACTCATCATAGTTCCTATCTCAGAAACACCATATGACCTTACAGTTGGTATGGTTACTACCTTTCCTGTTTCTAATTCATCTCTTTTTTTAGCAAAAGGGTTATCAGTAAATTGCAGTCCTTGACCTATTTCTGTTTCTTCTTCTGGGATAGGGTTCTTTTGAAAGTCTGTGAATACTTCTCTCATCCCTGTACTATTTTGTTGCATATCTCCTCTACAAGAAGGGCATCTTTTAGCTGATGATCTAGGTATAGCAACACGCTTTAATAGAACCTTGCACCCAGCACAATGAGAGTATAACTCTGCATCTCTCTTAACTTGCTCTCTACTTCTTCTTATAGTCTTAAATATTCTTTCCTTTTTAGCCATCTTAAATCCATTTTTTATATTTTAATTGATCTATAGTTAGCAGACATACTACGCCACGCTTCTATTTTGGCTTCTGCAGCTATCCTCATAAACCTTTGTCTTTCATCTTTTTCTATTGCTATTTGCATAGCTCTAAGATGTTTTTGATATTCATCACTAGCGTAGGCTTCTCTTTCTTGTGCAGAAACTGACATCTCAAGGTGATCTTTCATAATCATTGCCTTTAATGATTTTCTAAATTCCTCTAAATATATTCTTTCTGCTTTATTCTTTGCAGCTTCTTCTGCTGTGTCTCTAAGATAGTCTACTGCTTTTGATATATCTTCATCTGTTATAAATTGTTTGTTGTTCATTTTTTAAATCTTTCTTTATTATAAGGCGATAAATTCCACCAATACTCAGCCATCTCCCTACCATAATCATCATTAAGATTAAAGTTACTCCAAAAGCTATCTTCATCGCCATTCTTATCGTGAAGTTGTGCATGATGACCATAGCATAAAGGCACTACATTATTGTCACTAGCTTTCATTCCCATACCTCGCTTGCCTTCATATGGCTTGAGTAAGTGATGAGCTTGTACGTTACCCCTACACCAATCTGCTGAGACTGATGTAAGGCAACATTGTTGAGATGCTACAAACATTAAATGTTTTTTGTTTTTAACTTTCTTTGACTTTGGAATAAGCATTTTACTGTC
>Ga0209482_1000643_pt1 | contig 28861 bp, 21 predicted proteins | sample CoawatmetaG10DNA_FD_187512 | JGI IMG/M metagenome (GOLD analysis project Ga0209482, IMG submission 187512) | Marine microbial communities from the West Antarctic Peninsula - Coastal water metaG104-DNA (SPAdes) (version 2) | ecosystem: Environmental > Aquatic > Marine > Coastal ...
TTTGTTCTACAATTAGTTCACCCAACATATTATACACTTTTAGACTTGTAACATTTCCTGTAAAATCAATAGTAAGTTGCTCACTAACTGGATTCGGATATATCTGTAATTCTGCTTCTTCAAAGCTTAAATCATCTAAGCCTGTAATACAAGAATCAACTAATACCCAAATATCTTTTTTAACAACACAATCATTAGAATCTTTTGCTGAAAGTAAATACCAAGTATCTTGTGTTGGAGCATCAGTTAAAATAGAACCTGTTGAGTCATTATCCCACCAATAGTAAGTAAAACCTGCACTCCCTTCAAGTAGAATAGTTTCTCCTAAACAAATTTCAGCTGGACTTGGAGAAGAAGTGATACTAAGTTGTGGAGATTGATAAAACTCCAATACCGTAACCACAATACTGTCACAAAAATTATTTGCTACTAAAACATCAGTATATTGTCCTGCTGTACTGTAAACATTCGAACCAACCATAAGGCTATCACCAGAACAAAGATTAACTTCATTGTAACTAGATAAAGGCATAAACTCAATGTCATAATAGAAATAGTAATACTGATCGCCTGCTACTGATGAAGTAACACTTACCGGACCTGAAATAAACGGATAAGCGAATGTTGATGTATCGGCATTACCTCTGTATAATCCAGGATTACCTCCATTTATTCCTAACTGATAATCAGTACCAATAGGTAATGTAAAATTGAAATTTAGATTTTGAATTCCCGGATAAACAGTATGTGTTACTGATTCTAAAACCAGTCCACTACTGTCCCTTAATTCAAAAGTAACTATATTAGTATCCAAAGCATATACATTAGCTGATTTAATGAGTGTAGCAACTGATGCATCCAATAATAAAGATCCATTGTAATTGCTAAATGCCCCTGGTCCATTTACTGTGTCTAATATTCCACCATTAATGCTTGCATAGTTTGCTGTTTGCACAGTTAAATTAGTTGTTACTATACTATCACAACCATTGCTAGAAATTAATGTATCATAATAAGTACCATTCATAAAATAAGTACTAGTACCAAGCATAATAGAATCTCCAATACAAATCGTTTGGCTGTTTATACTAGAACCAGCAGAAATTGAAAGAATAGTTAAGTTAGTGGTAACAATGCTATCGCAACCAGCAGTAGTTTGCAATGAATCAACATAAGTACCTGTTGTATCATATACATTACCATTGACAACATAAGTCTCACCAATACAGATAGTTTGATTATTTGTAAAAGCAATATTAGGATTTACTACTAAATTAGTAAACACTAAGCTATCACATCCAATAGAGGACGTTAAACTATCAGTATATAATCCTGTTGTAGTATATGCATTTCCACCAACTACAATGCTATCTCCATTACATATAGAATAGTTGGTTGGCAGTGTAGATTGTTGTATTTCAATATCATAAAAGAAATAATAATATTGTCCACCAGCACTTGAGGATGTTACGGCAGCTAACGAACTAAAATTATAAGGATAACTTACTCCTGAATTATGTCTGAATAAATCATTACTACCTCCATTTACTCCAATCTCATAATCAGACCCAGCAGACATTAAATAATTAAAATATATTCTGTGTCCACCAGGAATAACATTAACAGTAGTATCATCTAGTATATTTCCGTTATCATCTCTAATCTCAAAAGTTGTTAATGTAGTGTCTGCAGAATATATAACGGCTGATACTAATTCAGAAGACATATAACAACTCAATTCTAAACTTTGCTGACCTGAATAAAAATTACCACCACCTACAGTATTATTAGGAATACCTCCAAAAATAGAATTGAACTGAGAGTAAACAATTACCTCAGTATAAATTATACTATCACAAGCAATTGAACTTACTAAAGTATCTATATAATTTCCTGAAGTATGATACACTGAAGTACCAACCACAACACTATCGCCATAACAAATAGTAAAGCTTTGATTAACTGGTGTTTGAACAGTTAGATTTGTCGTGATAATACTATCACAACCGGCTATATTTTGTAATGTATCAATATAAGTACCTGAAATATAATAATAATTGGAATCCACTAATATACTATCCCCATCACAGATAGTAGTATTATTTACTATAACGGAAGCTGCACTAGCAAGTACCGTTAAGTCAGTTGTCACGATACTATCACAGCCATTAGCCGCTATAAGAACATCAGTGTATACCCCTGTTGAATCGTAAGAATTTGTCCCTACAATAACAGATAAGCCACTACAAATTGTATAACTAAGGGAATCGTAAACAATAGTATTGAAAGTATGAGAACCTATATTATTCCAATAATTAATAGGGCGTACCATCCATTGTGAATTTAAAGGATTCGTTCCAGCAGCATTTGTCCATGAGGTATCTCCTTGTAATACATCACACTTTCTGATTAATGTATGATCTCTTGTTGCGGTATTAACACCGGCAACATCCCATCCTTGTCCTGGATCTCCATTCCAATCGCCAATCCAATCTAAGATTTGATAACCTCCAGCAGAAGGTGACATAGGAGTACCAGGATTATTGCCGTAAACTAAAGCAAACCCATCATCTCCATTGCTTAAAGATCCGTAGACCATATCAGCTTCGATTAGTATTAAGGAATCTGCAGATGGATGAACAACCATATAAGCATCATTGGGTAGTATAATAGCAGCAGAATCAAAATCAACCCAAAACTCATATACACCTACTCCATTACCAGGACTATTACTTACCCTAGCAAAAGCATAATTAGTTAAATCAATAGTATCGTTAGTAGGATTATATATTTCGAAATATTTATTATTTGAACTACCTTCTCCATATTCTGAAAAGAAAAGATTATCATGAGGAGGTAGAGGGTAAGTACAACTCCCATCATCTATTGTGGCTAAAGAATCAAAATTTAGAGCAAGAGTATCTGTACATCCAGCTAAAGGTATTGGATTAACAATAATAATTCCAATCATTCCTAAACCAGCATGAGGGTCGCATTGATAATCATATGTGCCATCTAAAGAAAATATCCACTGAAAAGACCATGGAGCACTAGTAACACCATTTCCAAACCCCTCTGGATTATTAGGAAAAGTAACTAGCGTAGCATTAACATTATGAGAGCCGGCTGCACTATTAAATGTAACAGTATCTCCAATATTGATAGTTAAACTATCTGAAGAGAAAGTATTTCCAACAGTATTAACAACATAAGAATTTTGCGCATTTACAGATAAATAGCAAATTGAAAGTAATAAAAATAACGATTTTTTCATGATTATAATTGATTTAAGATAGCAAAACTAAACTTTATTTTACTCATTCTAATTTTTAAGTTACAAAATATTAAATTCCTTATGTGTTCAGAAATTTATTTAAGAAATAGTTTACGCTCTACACTTCCGTCATCATAGATATAGAATAATGGTTCATTCTTAATTCCTTTTGTTTCTCTGCCCAATACATCAGTAACTTTAATCAAATACTTTGACTGCGTGATAGGCAAATTTAAAATACCTGAAATAATAATTGTAAAGTTTATATTTGCAATACTATCACATCCTGATGAATTAATTAAGGAATAAGAATAGTCTCCTGATGACAATAAATTCAAACCATTCCAATTTATAGTTATAGTAGAAAAAAGAGTGTCGTATGATGCTGTATTATAATTACAACTTCCATCATTAGTATTTGCTAGTGGATCAAAGTTACAAGCAAATGGATCGTTACATCCTAGAATTTCATAACAATTTCCGCCCAAATTATTATCAATCCATAATAACCTATCCCCAATCCAATTTTTAAAGAAATTTAGTTCATCCTGATAAGTATTCCCAATATAAAAATTAGGCCAAACATAATTTCCTAAGGTTGGCCATTGCTGAAAATTTCTTAGTTGAGCATCATTTAAATACAAAGCCATACTATCAATAACGTTGAAAATTGAATCTTGATGAAAACTTTTTTCACGTAAATATTCCCATCTACATTTAAGTTTATTCTCATATATTGTATCATCCAAAAGGCGTTCAAACCAAAAAGGATTATTACCTCCACAACCTCCATTTACTTCCCATCCTGAAGTAATACCTCCATTACAATAGTCAGCATTTCCAAAAGCTAAATTAAAATCCCAAAACGGACCCATAGTGAGTTTACCTCCCTTGCTTTGCTTATCTTTATGCATATAAGTGCTTAATCTGTATCCGTCAATATTTTTTGAAATTTCATTTATTATGTAAAAATCAATAAAAGAGTTGACATCAATATATTTAGCATATCCAATAGAAGTATCAGCAAAATTAAGGCCATTTAATGCATATTCAAAACTATCGACATATTGTTCAATGTAATTTAACTGCTGAGGTTGCAATACTGCAGCCTCAGGATAATGATACTGAATATACAATAGTCCTCCACTAATATTAGGGAAATCTGACAACCAATCAACACCTCCAGTACCAGTATACTTATCTACCTTAATTATATATCCTCCTGTTAAACTATCCCCCGCTAAATCATCAGCATCTAATTTAGCAATATCTACTCTATCTTTATCTCTTTTTATTTTCTCCATTAAGATATAAACACCTTTATAGTCTCCATTTATCACTAATTCACAATAAACAGTTCTTGGCGCATAATGCCCCATTTTTCTTCCTAAATCAAAAGTTAAAAAATTACGCATTAAGGCTTTATCTGAATAAGGAGCATATAATATCCAATCATTCTCAACTGGCATACCCAAAAGTGAAACATTATTATTATTTCCAATTGAATCTTGCGTTTCTAAAGCATATGGTTTTTTAGGAAAGGTTTGGGAAGAACTACCTCTATATTCTATGCTAATTTTACCGTTATAATCATTAAAAGGATCATTGATTGAGTTAATAATTCCAAAACCATTATCAATAATACCCATATTACAGACAATCCTAGGGTCATCTACAATAGTTTGTCCATTAGTACTAATTACTACTATAGGTAAGTTAGATGTTGTAAAAATAAGGGGAGGTTGAAACCAAGAAGGAGTAGGTGAATAATTAGTAGATGTAGTATTTATCCCTAAAGAAAGAAAAATACGGCTTGTTAAATCAGAAGATGATATGTTATCATTATGCACTTGTACAGATAATATATTATTTCCCTGAATTAGAATATTATTTAATAATTGAGTATTAATAATAAATTGATCAGGGTTACCTCCTTGATACATTTGAGCTTCATGCAAAGCTGTTGATCCTTGATTATACAATGGATGGTCGCCAACACTTCCAATATTTGACCTAGCAATCTCTACATTATTTAAATAAGCAACAAAAGCATCATCATAATCAACATGCAAAATTGCTTCTGCAATTTCAGAAGTATCAATAATGGTAAAAATCTTCCGTAAATAAAGTGATGTTACTGGATTGATAATTGTATTATCATCACCATCTCCATAACCTACACCTCCAATCCCTTGTAACCAACTAGCATCATTAAAAGCTAATTTTCTCCAATTAGTATCTGGCTCAAAAGTGCCTTCCAGATATTTCCAAGAATCATCTTCAAAAACTACAGTTTCCCAATGATCAATATTTTGTGAAAGCGATAAAAAAGGTAAGGATAAAAATAATAGTATCAGTTTTTTCATTCAATAACAATTTGCTTTTCAACCGTTCCATCACTATAGATATAAAAGAGCGGTTTGTTTTTTTTTCCTTTATTTTCTCTTCCTAAAACATCAATCGTTTTGACAAGTTTTTTCTTTGTATTTATCTCGCTGAATGATGTAGTTATATTAGTAACTGTATAATACATAGAGTCAGAAACACAACCATTAACATCCGTTACAACAACCCAGTAGATTCCATTTTGTTGAGGCGTTATGATTATTGAACTTTCTCCAGTACTCCATAGATAAGAATATGGATTTATACCACTACTTACTATCACTTCCAAATCAATCCCATTTTGATTTATCTGAGTAGATAAAAAATAACAACTAAAATCATCTACTGTCGCTAATGAATTATAATTACAAGCACTAGAGTCAGTACAGCCTTGAACTTGAATAGTAGACGCAAAACAAGAAGTAGTCACTTGCCATTGTACTGCCCCAATCAGTGCTCCATTATTTCCATTTAAGGATAAGTCTGTTGTGGTTGTTCCTGCCCCTTCATTCAACCTCCAATAGCCTGCTAAATTATTATAGTTAGGATGTAAAGTTGTAATCTCATCACACATCCAATTACTTATTGTATTTTGAGAAAGTGTTACATTCCACAATCTAATTTCATCCAAACTTCCATTCATATAAAAACCAGTTCCGTTCCAGTCCAAAGCTCCTATTTTAAAGGACTGTAACATTTGAATAATAATACCATTTGCGGGGGTACTACTTATTAAAACTGCATTTTTATACAAATGTATATTACTTCCATCATAGGTAAAAGCTAAATGTTGCCATTGATTAAAATCCAATAAATTATTCGCCAATATATCAAAACTTGTTCCTGAAGAATTTCTAAAGCGAGCTTCCACATTATTAGAATTTTGTAACTTTAACAAGTAAAAGTCGGCATCTATATTATTTCTAAAACCCATAATACCCGAATGTGCTGTAGTATTGGCCTGTGGATAAACCCACCCAGTCATAGAAAAAGTCGTGCTATTTACAATTAGTGAGGAAGCGTTAGGCATCTCTACATAATCCAAAGTAGCTGACTCAAATGCTAATTCATAATCGGTTTGTGCAATTCCAATAAATGGAATGCATATCAGTAGTATAAGTTTCTTCATAGTTAATTAATTATTAGTTTCTTTTCTGTTGTGCCATCATCATAAATATATAACAATGGCATATTTTGCTTTGGAGTAACACTTCTACCAAATACATCTATCACTTTTATTAATTTTCTTTGATTACTATAATTTTTAACTCCTGTAGAACTACAATTTGCGCTAAAATTTGTCCAGCTATCAGTGCTCCAATTGTATACTGCATTGGAAACATCATTTACATCAATACAAATTAAGGAAGGATTATTTACAGAATTAAAATACCATAACCCAAAATTATTTCCATTTCTTACATCAATATAAGTTAACTGATTATTTCCACAGGACACCTCAAAAAGCTGAGTATTATTACTCAAATTAAGGAATATTAATTGGTTAGAATTACAGAATAAATCCTTTAAGGAAGAAAAACTAGCAATTCCAGTTAAATCAGAAATGCCTAAGCCATTAACATACAATGATGTTATTGAATCAATACCTGCAGTTTCAACATTATCATCTAAAACAAAATCATAACCCAAGTTAATTAATGCTTGCTCAAAATTATCATCAGGTATATAGGTGAACTGAGCTGAAGATAAAAAAGGAAGTAAAATTAGTAAAAGGAATGTGTTTTTCATTATTCAAGTATTATTTTCTGTTCGACACTACCATCATTATATCTATAAAAAAGAGGTTTATTTTTGACCACTCTGCTTTGCTGACCATTTAAATTAATTATTAAAGAAAGTTGCTTATTATCTATCAACTGTAAAGAAGAAGATAAAATACAGTTTGCACTAAAATAATGATGGCCATCAATATTTCCTGATTGACCATTCCAAACGGACCATGTAGCATTAGCTAATGAAACATCAGCAATTTTAATACAGTTTAAACCAGGATTATCCCAAACAAAGAGATAATTCAAATCCATCTGACTACTAACATCCAACTGAAAGAGTTGATTTTTAGAACAAGAAAGCCAATTTAACTGAGGGTGAGCCAAAAGTAAAAGTGAGGCAATATTATTACCTGAACAACTTAAATGCTTTAAAGAAATATTATCACTCAAATTATCAATTGTAGTTAATTGATTATTATCACATACCAACACATACATCATTAATCCTCCAACATCTAAATTAGTAAGATTATTGTCATTACACCATAATTCCGTTAAGAATATATTATTACTAATATCCAATGATGTAATTTTATTTTTAATGCATTCAAAATAAAGTAAGGAAGTATTTTGACTTACATCAATATAATTAAATTCATTGTAACTACATTTAAAGGTTAGCAAATTAAGATGATTACTAACATCAATTTCAATTAACTGATTATCTGAACAATCTAAATAATTAAGATAATTATTGCTTAAGTCCAAAGTATCAATATTATTAGATGAGCAATCCAAATAATTAAGAGATTGAAAAGCAGCTATACCTTCTAAAGATTCAATATTACTACCAGGAATAATTAATGAGGTAAGTGTATCAATTCTTGAGTTAAGTACAAAACCATCAACAATATTATCTAGCCCTAAATTAACCAAAGCTAATTCAAAATTAGAATCAGGTAATGGAGTAACTTGAGCATACCCAAAAAAAGGAAGGCATAAGAATATCAGTTTTAAATTTTTCATTATTTTTTTACAATTTGCCTAGTAAATACTTCTCCATCAACATTTAGACTAACAAAATAAATACCCGATTTTAAACTACCTATCTCTAGCTGAATTTTATTACTACCTATTTTATAGTTATCTTTTCTTATTCTTTTAACTAACTTACCCAATTCATCATAAAGCTGAAGTTTAACCTGACTGTTTGTTTTTAAAGTAAACTCAACATTCACAGTATGGGATACAGGGTTAGGGTAGATATTCATTTCTAAATTCTTAACAAACAAACTCTCCACACCTGTCAACAAATCATTTGCTGAAGTTAAGTTAGTTTGAAAAATTCCATTTCCATGCGTACCAACAACTAATAAACCATCATTAGCTCTGTAAGTTAATGTTTCAATTACAACAGCACCAATTTCTTGATCAGCAACTTGTTTCCATACTGTATTTTGTCCGTCTAAATTAGCTGTACCGAAAAGCCCTACTGAAGTACCTACCAAATACAATGTATCGTTCCCCAAAGGAATAATTTTTGCAGAACGACATGATGGTCCATTTCCTTGACCAGAAGGATTCTGCTCTAAATTACCAGCTACTTTCACCCAGCTTTGCCCACCGTCATTACTATGGAAAACTGAATAGATTGAATAATTAGAATAGATAACTAAAAGTTCATTAGCATTACTAGGGTTAACTGCAATATCCGAACAATAGGCATTACTTGAGGTAGGGATATTTGGCAACTGAACAACAGCAGGATCGCCGATATTAGCATTGTCAATTCTATAAATGTATTTATTCTGTGTTCCTAAATACACAACATTAGCAGGGGAAACAGAAGGCTCAATAACTGAAATCTTTAAAGCATAATTTGGAAAAGTATCTGATAACATTTCCCAACCTAAATCATTCTTGGCATGAGAGTTATTATAAGGGATATTAGCAATATCATTATTTCTCCATAATTTATTTCCAGCAGCCATATAAAGAATATCAGAATTCTTATCCATTACCATTGGATTGATAAACATATAGTCACTACTATCAATAGAAGCAGGATCCATTCTGTTAAATGCTAAACGGTTTGCATTGGTATCTAATTTCATTTTATACATCACTCCTCTTTGGATTGTGAGATAAAAATCTTCTTCATTATCAGATATTCCTCCAAAGGCTCCATCTCCATTAAAAGGCATATTCCAGTGAGTTTGCACATCATCCGAAAAAGTAATGAAATTTCCATTATCCTGAAAGCCACCATGCATAACTTCAGAATTTGCATTCCTACTTATCGTTACTCCATACAATTGTGATGTGTAATATCCATTATTAAGGGAAGTCCATTCTACTGTATCAGCAAAAGCGTCATTAGATTTAAATACTCCCCCATCAGTTGCCGAAAGTAAGACATCAGTATTTGATGGTAAAAACAATAAATCATGCTGGTCAGGATGATGATTTGGATAGACTCCCCAATTACCATCTCCTTCAGAAGAGCCAATAAGGTAACCACCAATAATCATAGTGTTATTAGGAGTTGAAAACCCATCTGTAGATCGCCATAAATTAGTACCGCCTATGTAAACCGTATTCTGATTATCAGGATGTACCTTTACAAGCAAATCGTAACCCCTTTGAGCATTAAAATTATCAAAAGATGAATTCTGATTAGCGGGTATATTTAAAGAAATATCATTCCAAGTAGTTGTATTTGCATTGTATTTCCATAGGGAAGTCCAGGTCTCTCCATTAAAGAAAATATCAGTGTGCTGACCGTAACCATCTGTTTCAGCAGCTAAAAAATAGACTTCATCTTCATCACTAGCATTAACACCAATTGCAATTCTGCCATAAATTGGTGTAAATAAAGAATCAGTAATGTTTGTCCAGTTTTGTCCATCTACTGATTTCCAAATTCCTTTATCCGTTCCGTCTGAACTAAGTGTAGCATAGACAACACCAGTAGAAGTTACCTCTACATTTGCATAATAAGCACTACCTCCTCCTAATACTTTTGTCCAAGAATTTCCACCATTTTCACTTCTATATATTGCACTGTAAACAGCAGCATAAACAACATCTAAGCTATCATTAGAAGGGTCAGTTTTTACATTCCAAATAAAATCAAAATCACTATCAAAACCGTTGGTATTTGTTGCAGTAACCGCTAAGGAATCCCAACTTAAACCACCATCAACTGATTTATAAATACCATTACCTTGGTAATAAGCCTCTCCTCCACTAGCTGAACTACCTGTTAACTCACCACTACCAAAATACCAAGTATCTTCATGCCCTATTCTGGTATCTTGAGCAACACAAGTTACATTGTGTAATTGGTTTGGGCTAGTTGTCATTTCCCAACTTAAGCCTCCATCAGTTGAACGAAACATACCTCCACTCGCACCTCCTGCAAACAGAATATTTTCATCATTCACGTCCATAGCTAAAGCTCTAGTACGCCCACCAACATTATAAGGACCTCTATGTACCCAATTTGCTTTTGACATTGCAGCAGACTTTGGTAAAGTCTTGGCAAAAATTATTTCTTTTTTTCTGATGTCATTTGGTATTTCTCCCGTAGCGGGGTCAGCCAAGCGGATGCGTTCCCACACAACTCTTTCAGCAGGATTATCAGAAGCAAAAACAACTTGTTTATTTTTTTTTTGTGTACAAGAAGCAAAACAAGTCAAACCTATTGCAAGAAGTAAAATTTTATTCATTTTAGTAAAGTTTTATTGTGGTAAAAGTAAGGAATTTGTTTTTAGTCAGCAGGGGCTAGTTGTTACTTGCTCTTTTATTTTTTCTTGAATTAGAATCTAACTAGTAATATCAAAGGAAACGGTAACTATTAAGTCAATTATGTAAATTGTCTCGTATGTACTTAACAAGTAAAGAATTTTCAAATAGCATAAAAAAAACCCAAACAAATGGTCGGGCTTTTTAATATTAAAAATTTAATAGCATTACTGAAGAATTAATTTCTTATTAACTACACCATCATTAGTTGTGATTTCTAAGAAGTAAACTCCTTTAGTATAAGCAGCTAAATAAACTTGTTTGGTGTATTCACCAATGAACTGTTCTAAATTATCGTTTATTAACTCCTCTCCTATTACATTCATTATCCTTACTTTTAAGTCTTGTTTTTTAACAGAAGAAAAGCTTATATAAAAAATATCCTTTGAAGGGTTAGGATAAATAAATAAATTATTGATTGCACTGCCCCCTTCAATTCTAACAGAAGTTGGTTGTGTCCAAAAGATTGGAGATGTCCAACCTGCAGAACGGTAAGCTCCACCTGAAGGATCACACCATGTTCTAGCTGATGCACGGTAAGTTTGTCCTGGTGTTAATCCATTCTTAGACTTATTAAGGGCTGGATACATTACTCCAAAGCCACCTGCGGTAATCCAAGAGGATCCAGTTATATCTGGCCTTAACTTAATACGAGCAAAACTGTAAGCTGATGTACTATCCCATGTGAAGCTAGCCTTAGTATTTGTAGGTGTGCTTACTGTAAAGTTAATTACATTATCGCACTCATCTAAAGTTGTAAAGTTTTGGATAGCAGACCATGATGAAACACCACCACCACAATACCAAGCTTTCATATAGTACTCATAAGTAGTTGAAGGAGATAAACCTAAAATCTTCTTACTCGTAGTATTTAAACCAAACATACACAAACCAGAACCTGACATAGTTTTAGATGACCATGAACTAGATCCAATTTCTCTATATCGTATACGATATTGATTAACCATACAATTAGCATCATTCATATTGTCCCAATTGATTCTTGCTCTATCATGAATTAATTCAGAAATATAAGCCCCTGTAGGTGAAGAAATAGAACATTGAATAGGGAAATATGTACAAGAACCATCATCAACAATAGCGGTTGGGTCATAGTTTATTGCTAAAGGATCAGTACAACCTGAAACAATTACATTCACTGTAACGGTATCAGCTACAAAACAAATCCAGTTATTATAACCCACATAAACAATATAATCTCCTGCCAATAATCCACTTAGATCTTCAGATGCTTGAGTAGGAGAAGTATTCCAAAAATAAACGTAAGGTGCTAATCCACCAATTACTGTCAAATCAATAGCGCCATCAGTTGAAGTATTAGTTGTAGCATTCGTTATTGAATAGCTCAAATTCAAAGGTAAATCTTCATTAACAATGTAAGTTGTTGTCAAAGTTTGACTTTGAGCATCAGAAATTGTTAAATCATAATTCCCTCCTGAAATTCCAGAAATATCCTCAGTAGTCATTCCATTATTCCAAGAATATACAAAAGGAAGAACTCCTCCACTAACAGTTACATCAATTGCTCCATCAGCTTTCCCTGCACAACTTACAGCACTAATTATTACACTAGAGCTAAGAGGAGCATACATACAAGTACCATCATCTATAGTTGCACTTGAATTATAATTTACTGCATTAACATCAGTACAACCAAGAATATTACAACCAGAGCCAAAATCTCCACCAGAACCAATATTATTTCCTGAAAGCAATATATTGCCAGACAAATCTGTTATATCCCAAGAATTCTCATACTCCCAAGATTGAGCACTAGATGGATTATATAAAACGTTAATACAAGAAGACAAATCAATACAAGCACTAAATGAACCACTATAGCCGCTAGATAAAGTAAAATATAAACTATCTAAAGATATAGTATTACCATTCCAACCATCTCCATAGGTATCATATAAATTAACAATCACTTCATCTAAACCTTGATAGGAACAAGAATAGTTACAAGAACCATCATCTATAGTTGCACTAGAGTTATAATTTAATGCATTAGGATCAGTACATCCGTAACCATTTGAAACACAGTTCAAATAACTTCTATCATTAATAGCACTATAATTTACTCTGTTATATTGACCTGAACTAAGAAAAGTTCGACAAATCTTCTGTGAATAAGACATAATATTTGTAGGATCTGGCACGTAAGCTTGTCCATTTGCATCAAAAGATGAACCTGTATATTGACAAGAAGATGTTACTAGTCCAGATAGATTTGGGTCTGCCGGTGTATCACAAATATCATCTCCTGACGTACTACAATTTGATCCATTTACTAATTCTGAAGTAGTACCATTATTTGTTGGACCATGAGTATGATATAGAGAAAGGTAATGTCCTAATTCATGAACAATTGTACTCCCATTAGTAGCACAAGAGTTTTTCATAATAACCCGATCAGGACCAGGCGGAAAATAAGCATAACCACATAAAGAACTCCCAGTAGAACTTAATACAGAATTAAAGTAATAGATATTTATTACATCAGATATGTCATTAGCTCCACAGAATACTGATTCCTGAGATGAAGAGAAATTATAATATGTTGAGTTATTAATATAATTAGTTGATGAACACTCATAAAATTGAATACTACTATTAGCATAATACGTATTTAGTTGACTCATTACAAAATTAATATCAGATGCTGTTAGTCCTCCAGTACTATTTGACTGCCGAACTACGTGATTCTGTATGGGCAAGTACAATATTGATTCAGGACTATTCCAATTTTCTCTAGCACTACTTGTTCGTTTTAAGTAATCAATTTGTGCTTCTGTTGGGATTGTTCCACAATCTTGAATCTGGGAAAAACTATAAAAAGGAATAAATAATATAATTAAAAAATATTTTTTCATAATGATAAAGAATGATAATTAAAAAGACAATGTACTTCATTTTAGCAATTACTAAACATAAAGAATTTTAAAGTGTAACAAAATTAGGAAATTAATTTAAATTCACAAATTTAGGAATGGTAATATTGATAACTCTTTAGCTTTTGCTTCTACCATTACATCCACATCATTATCATATAAATTAGGTAGTTTATGAATATAATCAGAATGTGCTTGTGGCTTAATTTTATCATCACTCTCATGCAATGATTTTGATTCAGAATAATGTACCACTGGCTTAATACCATTAGGCCATGTTGAAATAGCCAATTCTAGGGCTTGTTGTTCTGACAAATCTCCAGTACAAAATTTATGATGATGGTAATCAAATACAATTGGAATACCTATTCTATTGTGTATATACATCAAATCTAATACAGAATACATAGATGCTTTATCATCATTTTCAACAGTCAATCGAGTTTGAACTGATTTTGGTAATCTTTCAAAATTCTTACAGAATCTATCCATTGCAGAAATTTTATCACCATACACTCCATTACAATGTATATTAATCTTATTAAATGGTGTCCTACTTAAACCTAACATATCAAACATTTCACCATGTATACATAAATCAGTAATTGTGTTTTCTACAACATGTTCACGGGGAGAAACTAAAACATTAAATGGGCCAGGGTGAGAGGTTATTCTTAACTCATTTTTTTTTGCAAATTCACCTGCAATAGATAGTAATTTGCATATGCTTTGGTATTGGGGTAAATCAGTAAATTTATATTCGGATGCCCATGGAAAAAGCTCTGATGATAACCTAAAAAGATTAATGCCATTATCAACATTCCATTTAAGTATTGTAGTTAAATCAGCAACATTCAACATGCTTAATTCACCAGCATAATCAACCCCTTTCTCTATAAAGGTTTTTTTAATCATACTCCGATTAGTTGTTACTTTTGGTGTTTGAACTGATAATGTAGAATTAATGCAAGCGTATCCAAGATTCATAAGAATAATTTAATTAATATAATTACATGCAAAAGTAATAAAAGTAAGCTCGAGCATCTTTAATAAAAAGAACAAAAAAGTTCATCAAAATTCCAAAAGTAATGCTTGGCTTTTTTTAACACTATTTTGTTTCTAGTAAGTTGAAACCAAAAACTACAAACTATTTTTATATTTGCAAGCTAAAACAAAGCCTACACTATGCAGCAAGCAGATAGATATATCCCTAAACATAAAGTGAGAATTGTAACAGCAGCCAGTTTATTTGACGGTCATGATGCTGCCATAAACATAATGCGTAGAATCATTCAAGCTACTGGATGTGAGGTAATTCATTTAGGTCATGATAGAAGTGTGGAAGAAGTAGTGAATTGTGCAATTGAAGAAGATGCAAATGCAATAGCTATGACCTCCTACCAAGGTGGGCACAATGAGTACTTAAAGTATATGTACGACCTTTTGCAAGAAAAAAACGCAACACATATAAAAATATTTGCTGGTGGTGGTGGTACTATTTTACCAGATGAAATAAAGGAATTAGAAGCCCACGGTATCACAAGAATATATCATCCGGACGATGGTAGAGCAATGGGATTGCAAGGTATGATAAACGACCTTATTAAGCGTTCGGACTTTTTAGTTGGCGAGCATTTAGAAGGCGGAATTACTGAAGTAAAAAATCAAAATATAAATGCGATTGCTCGTTTAATTTCAGCTGCAGAAAATTGCCCTGAAAAGCATAGCACTATTTTATCCAAAATAAAAGAAATTGCAGAAATGTCAGCTACTCCAGTACTTGGAGTTACAGGTACAGGTGGTGCAGGAAAATCATCATTAGTGGATGAATTGGTAAGAAGGTTTATTGCCGACTTTCCTGACAAAAAAATTGCTATTGTATCGGTTGATCCATCTAAAAGAAAAACAGGAGGTGCATTATTAGGCGATAGAATAAGGATGAATGCCATAAAATCGAACAATGTATATATGCGCTCATTAGCCACTAGGCAAGCTAATCTAGCCCTATCCGCACACGTTAAGGATGCCCTTGATATTTTAAAGGTTGCTAATTATGATTTGATTATTTTGGAAACTTCCGGAATAGGGCAGTCAGATACTGAAATACTAGAACATTCAGATGTTTCTCTTTATGTAATGACTCCAGAATATGGCGCAGCAACACAACTAGAAAAGATTGATATGCTGGACTTTGCTGATCTTATCTCGATAAACAAGTTTGATAAAAAAGGAGGTTTAGATGCCATTAGAGATGTAAAAAAACAATACCAAAGAAACAATACTCTTTTTGATAAAGATGTAAAATCAATGCCAGTTTATGGTACAATTGCTTCACAGTTTAACGACCCAGGAGCAAATTCACTCTACAAAGCTATAATGGACAAGTTTTCAGAAAAAGGATTAGGAAACTTTGATTCTACTTTTGAAATTACTGACGAAATGAGTGAGAAGATTTTTGTTATTCCTCCCAATAGAGTACGTTATCTATCCGAAATATCAGAAAACAACAGAGCATATGATAAATGGGCAATCGACCAAAAAAATATAGCACAAAACCTATATTCCCTTCAGAAATCATTAGACCTTTTGGCTGATGCACCTAAAGAAGTAATTTCACAAATACAAAGTAAATACGAAACTCTTGTATTGGATTTACATCCTAAAAACAAAATCCTAATTGAAAGCTGGGATGAAGTACAGAAAAAATACCAAGAAAAGGTTTTTAAATTTAAAGTGAGAGACAGAGAGTTATCTATTGAAACACAAACCACTTCCCTATCAGGATCATCAATTCCTAAAATTGCTTTACCAAAATATGAAGCTTGGGGTGATTTATTAAAATGGCAATTGCAGGAAAATTTACCAGGAGAATTTCCGTATACTGCAGGTTTATTTCCTTTTAAAAGAGAGGGAGAAGACCCAACAAGAATGTTTGCTGGCGAAGGAGGTCCTGAAAGAACAAATAAGCGTTTCCACCTAGTAAGTTTAGGTATGCCTGCAAAACGACTTTCTACTGCTTTTGATTCGGTAACCCTTTATGGAAACAACCCAGGAGAACGGCCTGATATTTATGGTAAAATTGGGAATGCAGGAGTTTCTATCTGTTGCCTGGATGATTTGAAGAAACTCTATTCTGGTTTTGAATTGGCAAATGCTATGACATCCGTAAGTATGACTATCAACGGACCAGCACCAATGTTACTAGCCTACTTTATGAATGCCGCTATTGATCAAGAATGTGAAAAATACATTTCAGAAAACGGATTAAAAAAACAAATAGAACAAAAGATTGCAAGCATCTACAAAAATAAAGGAGTTGTACGGCCAAAATATCAAGGAGATTTACCAGAAGGAAACAATGGATTAGGACTCTTTTTATTAGGAATTACAGGAGATGAAGTGTTAGACAATAATATTTACCAAAAAATAAAAATAGAAACATTAACCAAAGTTAGAGGGACTGTACAGGCTGATATTTTAAAAGAAGACCAGGCACAAAATACTTGTATTTTCTCAACTGAATTTGCACTAAGAATGATGGGCGATGTTCAGGAATATTTTATTGACAATGGAATAAGAAACTTCTACTCAGTTTCTATTTCAGGTTATCATATTGCTGAGGCAGGCGCCAACCCAATTTCACAATTAGCATTTACTTTGGCTAACGGATTTACTTATGTGGAATACTACCTAAGTAGAGGAATGGACATTAATGAATTTGGACCTAACCTTTCCTTCTTTTTCAGTAATGGTGTAGATCCAGAATATGCAGTAATTGGGCGTGTTGCTCGTAGGTTATGGGCGAAAGCCATGAAAAACAAATATGGAGCTAACAAAAGAGCTCAGATGTTAAAATATCACATACAAACATCAGGAAGATCTCTTCATGCACAGGAAATTGATTTTAACGATATTCGCACTACATTGCAGGCACTATATGCAATTTATGATAATTGTAATTCTCTACACACTAACGCTTATGATGAAGCTATCACTACCCCTACTGAAGAGTCAGTAAGAAGAGCAATGGCTATTCAGCTTATCATAAATAAAGAGTTAGGATTGGCTAGAAATGAAAATCCTATTCAAGGTGCTTTTATTATTGAAGAATTAACCGATTTAGTAGAAGATGCAGTATTATTAGAATTCGACAGAATAACAGAAAGAGGTGGTGTATTAGGTGCAATGGAAACTATGTACCAAAGAAGTAAAATACAAGAGGAAAGTCTGTATTATGAAACTTTAAAACACACTGGTGAATACCCAATTATTGGGGTAAATACTTTCTTAAACAAAAAAGGATCTCCTACTGTCATTCCTGAGGAAGTAATTAGAGCGACTGAACAGGAAAAGAAATACCAAATTGCTATGCTAAAGGAACTACATAAAGGCAGTAAAGGTAAGGCAGAAAAATTATTACAAAAAGTACAAGAAGCTGCCGTTCAAAATGAAAATATATTTGACTTGTTAATGGAAGCGTCAAAAATATGTTCATTAGGAGAAATAACAAATGCTTTGTTTGAAGTTGGTGGGCAGTACAGGAGGAATATGTAAAATTAATTAATAAAAAATAATGGAAACAATAACTGATTTTTTTAATTTTGAAATATTTAGTTTCAATGATAATTCACTGTCTATTTTTGACTTAACAAATGTAATTGTTATTATTATTGTTACAAAACTAATTTTATGGATAATTAGTAAAGCATTATTTAATAAAAAGAAACTTCATAAACTCGATAAAGGAAGTGCTTTTGCATTATTTCAAATTATAAAATATTTGATATGGATTATTGCAATTAGCCTTATGTTAGAAACATTAGGAATTAAAGTAACCATTCTGTTAGCGGGTTCTGCTGCACTACTAGTTGGTGTTGGGCTTGGGCTACAGCAAACTTTTAATGATATTTTATCAGGTATAATATTACTTTTAGAACATTCTGTAAAGGTGGGTGATATTTTAGAAATAGATGGGGATAGAGTAGTTATTCAAGAAATAGGTTTAAGAACATCAAAGGGAATGAATGTAAGACAAATAGTTGTGATTATTCCCAATTCCTTAATCACTACAAACAAAGTAATTAACTGGAGCCATCAAACACAAAAAACACTATTTAATATTGATATTGGAGTAGCTTATGGAAGTGATGTGGACTTGGTTATTAAAACACTTGAAGAAAGTGCTATAGAACATTTAGAGTTTTCAGAATGTGAATTTAAAGAAGTTCGCTTTGTAAATTTCGGTAATTCATCAATGGATTTTCAATTGTACTTTTACAGTAAAAATATTTTTTCTATTGAAAAGGTGAAAAGTGATATAAGAAAAATTATTTACAGAAAATTTAACGAACATAACATTACGATTCCTTTTCCACAAATGGACTTGCATATAAAATCAAAAGTTATTTAAAAAATAGCAGACTGACTGAATTATGTATTATCTAAAGTTTACCAACCTAATTCGAATTAACAAACTTAAAACTGCCTCTGAATCCTTTATCATTATCAATCTTATTATGAAAATATTCATATAATTTAGAGGGTATTTCAATCTCAACTTTTTCCATATAAAGATAAATACTATCATTTATAGCAGATAAAGTAGCAAGATTTTCTTCTGATTTATGATAATAAAATAATAGATCGATATACATAATAAATTGCATAGAATCAGGAGCCAGTTTTTTAGAAATTATTTTTAATAAAGAATAGTCATACATTGTTCCGTCTGACAAAGGTCCTAACTTATTTTCTTTAACTTTTAATGTATAATAATAACCCTATTCAAAATCAAATTCATCAATAAACTCTGCTGCAGAATCAGGAGATTTAAGTACCAATCTTTTAAAATGCTCATAATTTTGGGTGTACATATAAGGTTCAACAGTAATTGTCTTATATGCTATTTGCTGACCAAAAAAAAGGGTTGGAATGAAAAGGAAAATAAATAATGTTTTTTTCATACTACAAACTTACAAAAGGAAAAGTAAGCATCCAATCTGATTTTGAAATTAGAAATCAAAAGTCCAGAAAATAAAACCACTCATTTGAGTCCGTTTTTATTTAATTATTCTCATTCACACAATTTTTTCAATTCTATCAATCCTTCTTCTAATTCAGTAGAGATGAAAAGTTGCATAAAATGAACATAGAATGGCAATTCATCTTGAAAAGTCCAAGTAACTCTAGTACCCTTAGCTGTTTCTACAAAAGTCCAGACATTATATGATGGAGGCATTCCATCAAAAATTAATTCATTTTTCAAATTTTTAGCAAAATTAGCTTTAACAATCTCTAAACTCCCCCCCCCATCTACTCCTGTCCAACTCATTTTAGCCCCTAAGCCACTTCTCTCAGCAGAATAAACGGTAGTCATTGTTGAATCTTTTGTCCACCAAGCAGCCCAAGTTGGCCAAGTTTCTAAATCAGCAACTTTTTCATAAACAACATCAGCAGGAGATTCTATTTCAATTGAAGCCTCAATTTTACCAGAAATAAAAAAATTAAAAGTAGTAAACGATAAAAGACAAATTATTGTCCATTTCAAAATTTGTTTTAAGCCGATCATAAGCGTAATATTTTTAATTATTGGACGGCAAATTACAAAAATCCTTTAAATTTGAGCATTCAAAATTAAAACTACACACATGATTAAAAAAATAGGAATCCTACTTTTAATAGTAACAGGAGCAAATGCACAAGACAAAGGCAAATTTGAAAGTTATTCCAATCCTTTTTACGGAACTATTGTAAGCGAATCAAACAAATATGAGAAAGAAGAAAAGGAAGCCTCCAAATCCTTTAAAATGAATTTTGATGGAAAACAAATACCTAAAGGTTTAGCTGAGTTTACCATTGTTGAGGCAGAAAACCCTATCTCACAAGGAAACACAGGTACATGTTGGTGTTTTTCTACCACATCATTTTATGAAAGTGAAATACTCAGGATAACAGGAAAGACAATTAATCTTTCGGAATTATACCCAGTCTATTTTGAATACATTGAAAAAGCAAAAGGCTATATAAATACCAGAGGAAAAACATATTTAGCAGAAGGATCTGAAACGAATGCAGTACAAAGAATGATGGAATGGTATGGAATAGTTCCTGCAGAAGCTTATGAAGGTAAACCAAGCAATCAACCTTATTATAATCATGAAAAAATGTTTGGTGAATTTGAAGCTTACTTAAAAAATTGTAAACGAATCAACTTTTGGGATGAAGCTGCCATTATTTCAAATATCAAATCAATATTGAACCATTATATGGGAGCCCCTCCTACTTCATTTAAGTATAATGGAAAAAGCTATACCGCAAAATCATTTTTGAAAAATGCAACAAAACTTGAGCCAAACAACTATGTTGATTTTATGAGCTTAATGCAAAAACCATATTGGAGCCGAGAAGAATACAAAGTTCCCGATAATTGGTGGAGAAGTGACGCTTACTATAATGTCCCATTAGATGAGTTTATGTTTGTAATAAAAAATGCTATTAAAAATGGATATTCTATTTCTATTGGTGGTGATGTTTCTGAAAGTGGTTACTCTTCTTCTTATGATGTAGCAATGATTCCTTCTTATGATATTCCTTCCGAATTTATTGATGAAAATGCGCGTCAATTCCGTTTTTCTAACGGCACAACAACTGATGATCATGCTATACATTTAATTGGTTATAAAATTGATGAAACGGGAGATTGGTGGTTTTTAATAAAGGATAGTGGTTCTGGTGCCAGAAATGGAAACTTTCCTGGATACTACTTTTATCATGAAGATTTTGTGAAATTAAAAATGATGACTTTTACAATTCATAAGGATGCAGTGAAAGCAACTTTAGATAAATTTAATAAATAAGTTGAATACATAAGACTTATTATTTTGTTTGATTAATATGCTGACAATTAACATTATTTTTGCCAAATGAAAAAATTACTTTTACTACTTTTAATTCCAACATTAAGCTTTGGTCAAAGTATTGATTACTTATTTACTGAAAAAGGTGAAATTTATTTTTCTTTCCCGTACAAAAATAAGCTTCAGTTAAATATGATTTCAGACATTGTTTCTATTGATCATAAAACAAACACTGACCTTGCTTATGCTTATGCTAATCAAAAGGAGTTTTCAAAATTTTTAGCATTAGAAATTGAATACAAAATTATAAAAAAAGCACCCTTAAAGTATGCACAAGAAAGTAAAAACAATTGGGACTACTACCCTACTTATCAGCAGTATGCGGATATGATGACTGCCTTTGCAGATTCTTTCCCTAACATTTGCAAATTACATCATTTAGGCACTTTAAGTTCAGGACGAGAAGTACTAATTGTTCAGATTTCTAACAATGTAGGAGTAAAAGAAAACAAACCTTCTTTTTTATACACTTCCTCTATGCATGGTGATGAGTTAGCAGGCTATATTTTAAGTTTACGCTTAATTGACCATATTCTTAGTGGTTATGGAAACACCTTACAATTAACCCAATTAGTTGATAATATTGATATTTGGATAAACCCACTAGCTAACCCTGATGGAGCTTATTATGGAGGAAACCAAGATGTATGGTCAGCAACTCGCTACAATGCTAATTGGATTGATTTAAATAGAAATTATCCTGATCCTCAAGATGGCCCTCATCCTGATGGAAATGCATATCAAAATGAAACAACTATTTTTATGGGGCTTGCGGACACAGTAAATTTTACAATATCAGCTAATATGCACGGTGGTGCTGAAGTTTGTAATTACCCTTGGGATACTTGGAGTAATTTAGCTGCAGATGATAACTGGTGGGAATATGTATCTCATGAATATGCAGATAGTTGCCAGGCCAATAGTGGAAATGGGTATTTTAACTATCTGAATGATGGAATTACTAATGGCAATAATTGGTATGAAGTAGATGGAGGCAGACAAGATTATATGAATTACTACAAGCATTGCCGTGAATTCACTTTAGAACTTTCAGATGATAAAACTCCAAACCCAAATGATCTACCCTCATTATGGGATGCTAACTATCCTTCCTTAATAAACTACATGCAACAGACTTTATACGGATTAAGAGGCATAGTAACAGATAGCATTACAGGAAGTCGATTAAAAGCAAAAGTTGAGATACTATCTCATGATATAGATAGTTCCCATGTATATTCTAATCTACCCAAAGGAAATTACCACAGACATTTATACCAAGGGAATTACAACATAACCTTTAGTAAAAACGGATATTACCCTAAAACAATAAATGCAAGTATTTTAAATAATAGCACTACTATTGAAGATGTTCAATTGGTACCTTTTAGCACTACACAAGTTGAAGAAATAAAATCTTCAAAAAATACAAATATAACCTTTGATTTACTTGGAAGACCAAGTAATGAAAAAAGCAGGATTCAACTTACCAAAACAAAAAACGGGACTATCACTAAACAAATTAAAATACAATAAATGAAAAAATTATTTACCATTTTAATCTGTTTGCCACTATTCACTTTTGGTCAACAAACAATAAACGCAAGCATTACCCATGGCGGCTTGCAAAGAGATTATATTTTATATATTCCTGCATCCTATTCAATAGAAACTGAAATCCCTCTAGTTTTTAATTTTCACGGATATACTTCAAATGCATTTCAACAAATGGTCTATGGTGATTTTAGAACAATTTCCGATACAGAAGGTTTTATCATTGTACATCCTGAAGGAACATTAGACAACTCAGGAACAAGCCACTGGAATCTAGGATGGGGAGGCAGTACAGTTGATGATATAGGATTTACTTCTGCACTTATTGATTCTATCTCAGCCGAATATAATATTAATCTAAGTAGAGTGTACAGTACGGGTATGTCAAACGGAGGTTTTATGAGTTATCAATTAGCCTGCGAATTAAGCGATAGAATTGCAGCAGTAGCATCTGTAACCGGAAGTATGATTACTGGTCGGTTTAATAGTTGTAGCCCAAACCATCAAATGCCAGTTATGCAAATACACGGAACTTTAGACCCAACAGTTTCTTATAATGCTAGTAGTAACACAGAATCAATTCCTGATATCATGAATTACTGGGCAAACTTTAACAATTGTAACAGCACTCCAATTATAACTAATGTACCTGACATAAACACTACTGATGGTTGTACAGCTGAACATCAAATTTGGGAAAACGGAACTAATGGAGCTACAGCTGAACATTATAAAATAATTGATGGCGAACACAGTTGGCCTGGTGCAGTATTTCCAAACGGAACAACTAATCAGGATATAAATGCTTCAGAAAAAATTTGGGAATTTTTTAATAAATATGATATTAACGGATTAATTAGCACTACAAGTACTAATAACATTACAAATGAAAAATCACATAAATTAATTAAAATTATTGACCTTTTAGGAAGAGAAACAAACTATAATTCAAACACTCCTCTTTTCTATATTTATGATAATGGAACTGTAGATAAAAGAATAATTACTGAATAAATGAAAATAGCTATTGTATTATATGATGGAGATTGCAATTTTTGCAATAAGTGGATATTCTTTGCAAAGGATAAGTTACATAAAAATGAAATATCATTTATTCCTTTTAACTCAACTGAAGGAATGAAAATAATTGAGAAATTTCAAATAAAAAATCAAAACTCAGTAGCTTATATTTATGATGATATTGTTGTTTTCAAATCAGAAGCAGTTTTTAAAATTTGTAAGCAATTAAAATTCCCATATAACTTACTTAACTTTTTAACTATTTCACCTACTTTTCTGCTTGATTTTGCTTACGATTTTATAGCAAAAAGAAGACTTAAATTAACCCCTAAAAAAAAATGTTGTAATGGCTAATAATGTATTTGGAGAACCTTTAATTAGTTGTAGTCAAAATCCTTTAACAGGATACTTTCGTGATGGCTGTTGCAATACTGACGAAACTGATTTAGGGTTACATACTATATGCATTGTGGCTACTGAAGATTTTTTGCAATTCTCATATGAAGCAGGCAATGACTTATCCACCCCTATGCCACAATACGGTTTTCCAGGAATAAAGCCAGGTGATGGATGGTGCTTATGTGCTTTGAGATGGAAAGAAGCCCTTCAAAATAATTGCGCACCAAAAGTTGTACTGGAAGCAACTCATGAAAAAACATTAGAGATAATCCAGTTAAAAGATCTGATAAAACATGCTTACAGATAAAGCTATGTTTGATATTGTAATACTTACCGACCACCGCTATGTAAATCCTAACAAAACAGATTGGTATATTGACCAAGTGCTTTTAGAGGATCAATTACTTCAAACTGCACTTGAAGAAAAAGGGTTGCGCGTTATAAAAAAGGATTGGGCAGACAAACACTTTGATTGGACAACTACCAAATACGCTATTTTCAGAACTACATGGGATTATTTTGAACGCTTTGATAAATTTTTTACTTGGCTAAAAAACACAAAGAATAAAACTACCTTTATCAATTCTGCAGAAATTATTAATTGGAATATTGACAAACATTATTTACAAGATTTAGCAAAAAATAATATCAATATTGCTCCTACTATATTTATAGAAAAAGGAGAGACTATAACTTTAAAACAACTCTTTGAAAAAACTAATTGGAAGGAAGTCGTACTAAAACCAGCTATTTCAGGAGCTGCAAGACATACTTACCGTGTTAATCATAATAATTATAAGGAACATGAAAACATCTTTCAGGAGTTAATAAAAGTAGAATGTATGCTCTTCCAAAGTTTTTTAAAAAACATTACCTTTTTAGGGGAAATATCTTTGATAATGATTGGAGAAAAATATACTCATGCAGTAAAAAAGACAGCTAAAAAAGGTGATTTTCGTGTGCAGGATGATCATGGTGGAAAAGTAGAAGAATACCAACCAAATAAGGAAGAAATTATATTTGCAGAAAACTGCCTAAAAGCAAGCCCTTTTAGCCCATTATATGCAAGAGTAGATATTGTTTATGACAACAATAACATACTTTCCTTAAGCGAATTAGAACTTATTGAACCTGAATTATGGTTTAGAAACAACCCTACAAGCGCAAATCTTTTGGCTGAAGAAGTTATTAATCTAATATCTTCCAAATAACACCAAGAACACCAGATACTGCAATTAATGATTTAAAAAAAGAGGACCAAAAATTTAGTCCTCTTACTTTTTGATAAATAGCAATTAAAAACGCCAATAAAAAGGCTGTAATTACTAGTAAATAAATTGTCAATTATTTAACCGACAGTAAATAAACATCTAAAACAATTTCATCAAGAATAAGCTTATCACCTAGATTCTCAAAAAAGTTTCCTGAGTTGTATTTAATATCCCACTTAGTTCTATCAATTTTAATATTAGCAGTTGCCGTAAAATTAAGACCATTTAACATTACAACTGCAGGGAAATTTATAGAGTGAGTAATTCCTTTAATGGTTAAGTCAGCTGTAATATAATAATCATTACCATCTCTCTTTTTAGCACTTGTAATTGCAACCAATGCAGTAGGAAATTCGGCTACATTAAAAAAATCTTCATTCTTTAAATGTCCATCCAATTTTTTATTATATGCCTCAGACATATCAGTGGTTGCTAATGATTGCATATCAATACTAAACTGACCACCAACTAAGGTTCCATGATCAATATTTAAAGTACCCTTAAGAATATTAACTGTACCTTCATGGTTAGATGAAATTTTAGAACCAATCCAATTTATAGTTGAATTCTTAGTATTTACACTAACATTATCAATGTGCGGCTTAGTTGCAAAACTAAAAGTTGTCAAAATTGCTAGAGCTACTGTAAAAAATATTTTTTTCATGTTTTTATTATTTAATTTATTGTTCAAAAATACATATTTTTACTTCATAAAATACAATTATGGTTGAGATAAAAAAATTTCGTTTTAAGAATGAAGTACTAATGAAAAAAGCACATAAAATAAGATATGATGTTTTTGTAATTGGACAAAATTGTCCAGAAGAATTAGAATGGGAGTTTGAAGAGGAATCTACTCACTTTCTGTTAATAGAAAACGATATTCCTTTAGCAACTGCCAGACATAGAAAAACAGATAATGGCTTTAAACTCGAGCGCTTTGCTGTACTTTCACAAGCTAGAGGAAAAGGATTTGGCATGCTTATCTTGAAAGCTATTCTAGATGACATAAAAGAAAGTAATGCATTAAAATATATGCATGCACAAGAGCAAGTTACACCTTTTTATGAAAAAGTTGGTTTTGAAAAATCAGGCAATATATTTGAAGAAGCCGGAATTATGCACTATAAAATGGAGTATAAAGCTTAAGCCGTTACTTTAGAAGTCCAATTATAAGTATCATCAATACTCCCCTTTTGGATTCCCTGAAGCTGTTGTTTCAATTTCAAGGCAAAAGAATCAGCTTGCTGTTCAATAACCATTCTTTCATCACGAAAAGTAATTGTATTAATTGGATTGACAGTAACAGCAGTACCTGTACCAAAAGCTTCCTTAAGCGTTCCGTTATTAAAAGCTCCAATTACTTCAGTGATCAGGATTCTTCTTTGTTCAACCTTAATTCCATTATCTTTTGCTAAAGCAACAATACTATCTCTTGTTATTCCTCCTAAAATACTATCGGAAAGCGCAGGTGTAATTAAAACATCTCCTATTCTGAACCAAATATTCATTGTTCCTGATTCCTCAATATATTTATGTTCTTTTGCATCAGTCCATATTAATTGCTGAAAACCTTTTGCATTTGCTTGTTTTGTAGGGTAAAATGAAGCTGCATAATTTCCTGCAGCTTTTGCATAACCAACCCCACCTTGAGGAGCTCTAGTATAATGCTCTTCAACTACTACATTCATTTCACCTGCATAATACTTTGTAGTTGGAGAAGTAATAATAATAAATGTATACTCTTCTGATGCCGATGCTTTCACACACTCACCTGACGCAAAAATAAAAGGACGAATATACAATGAATAGCCTTGTTCAGCTTTACACCACTCACTATCAATTTTTAATAAATTATCTAAGCCATTCATAAAAATACTCTCCTCAATTACTGGAATTGACAAGCGTTCAGCTGATTGATTTAATCGCTTAAAATTTTCTTCCTTTCTGAAAAGTAATATTTCGTTTGAATTGTTTTTAAAAGCTTTCATTCCTTCAAAAACAGATTGACCATAATGTAAAACCTGAGCGCCTGGAGGCATAGGAATTGGTCCGTAAGGCAGAATTTCTGGCTCATTCCATTTACCATCTTTATAATTACAAATAAGCATATGATCAGAAAAAACTGTACCAAAAGGCAAATTTGAAAAATCAGTTGTATTTAGTTTTGATATACTTGTTTTTGTAACTTTCATAAGTAGGTATTCCTTGTTTTAAAAGTGCTGCAAAAATATAAAAAAAGAGGGGATATACCCCTCTTTTTCAACCTAAAAAACTATGAAACAAGTTTACTTAACCACAAGTAATTTTTTAGTTACAACTGTTAATCCATTACCATCGGTAATATTAACAAAGTACTGTCCATTTTTTAAATCAAAAGGCGTAACTATCATATGATTTCCAGCTGAAAGATTCAACTGCTTAGAAGAGACCTTAACTCCTAAAACATTATAAATACTAACCTCAATATCCTTTCCTTTAGTCAAACTTAATGGCAATGTATAGCTATTGTTTGCCGGATTAGGATAAATATCATGAACTTTAAAATCATCTACTTCTTCAAAAGAAGTAGTATTATTTGTTACTT
>Ga0209482_1000645_pt1 | contig 28792 bp, 32 predicted proteins | sample CoawatmetaG10DNA_FD_187512 | JGI IMG/M metagenome (GOLD analysis project Ga0209482, IMG submission 187512) | Marine microbial communities from the West Antarctic Peninsula - Coastal water metaG104-DNA (SPAdes) (version 2) | ecosystem: Environmental > Aquatic > Marine > Coastal ...
TACCTATACCTCGACGACTTCAACATCTTCTGTTTTAATGTTCGCAGCTGGGGCTATTACTCCTAAATCTACAACTAGTAAAATATTAGTTGAAATTAAACTAAATGGTATGTATATAGCTGGAGGTACTGCAAAATACTTCCACATAAACATATACAGAGGGGCAACCTCTATAAAACTATGTACTACAACGGCAGGATATCTATCCGCCGGTGATGAACCAAGTTATGGAGTATATACAAATTCTTTTTCAGTTCTTGATTCACCTTCTACAACAAGTGCTATAACTTATGGTGTGTATTGGAAAGTGTCTTCTGGCACTGGTACTATAAACAACTACAATGCTGGTAATACGTCTAGCAACTCTTCAATTACAGTTATGGAGATCGCACAATGACCAGTATAATTAAAGTCGATCAGATACAGACTGCGGCTGGTGCTGCACCAACGGCGATTAGCCTCGGATTAAATACTGCTGGCGCGGTTTTAGGAGTTGCACAAACAACTGCGACAGCAAAAACTGCGATGAGCAATGCAAACGTAAAGGTGATGGAAGTTTCTCTTACATCCCAGCAAGCTTCAAGTAATTTTTTAGTAGAAGTTGTTACAAGTATTGCCGGCCGGGTTGGTGGAGGCAATGTGGATGCTGATATTGCTTTAGGATGCGGCTGGAGAGCTGGAGCAAGTAGCGCTACTGCTAACGATTATAGTGGATTGGGTTATGGCTTTACTAGACACAACGCCGGTCCTACTACCGGGTCATGGTATTCAGAAGACGCATCTTATCATGGCGGAACATATAGTCGTTATATGGCACGGCCGTTTTCGTTTAAGAAATTGTTTTCCCCCGCTGTAGCTGCTGGCACTGTACTTTATGTTTCCTACTGGGCTGCATCAGATAGTGCATTAACTATCGGAGGTAATGATGGCATTAACTTTAGTGACTGCGGCATGATGCAAAGTATAACATTAACAGAAATCGCAGGATAACAAGGAAAATAAAATGACAGACATAGCAACAGCACTAACAGAATTAGGTATTACGGAGTTTGTACTTCGTGGTGAGCCAACTGATAAATCATCATTCCGCAATAGTTTTCGTCGTATCATTGGATCAAGCGATGGAAATGGTATTGAGTCTCATGATGAAGCCAATTGGGGAGCAACATGGGAAGTAATTGCCGCAAAGCGCGATGAACTCGTTGCCGCTCAACCTCTACGTTTACTCAGGGAAGAACGTGATCGTCGGATGACAGTTACTGACTGGTGGGCAAGTTCCGATCGTACAATGACAAGTGCACAAAGAACATACCGTCAAGCGTTACGGGATATTACTTCTTCTGCAACTTCTTTAGATGATGTTACCTGGCCAACTAAACCCTAGTTTTTAAAACATATAAATAGTCTTATAGAAATCAAATATCTGTAGGACTATTTTTTATGGCAGCTCCAAACACAAGACAGACACTCATTGACTACTGTCTCCGCAAACTCGGAGCACCTGTCCTTGAGATAAACGTTGATGAGGATCAAATATCAGATCGAGTCGACGAAGCAATTCAATTCTATCAAGAGTATCACTCTGATGCGATCTACAAAGTATATCATAAACATCAGATAACTACTGCTGATATTACTAACGAGTACATCACTCTACCTGATGCTGTTCTATCAGTTCAGCGTATCTTCCCATTGTTTGAAGGTAACTCAAGTGGCAATATGTTCTCTGCAAAATACCAAATGCGTCTCAATGATATGCAGACACTTGGCTTTTCTGGTAACCTTGCAAACTATGCACAGACTCAATCATATCTAACCACGATGAATATGTTATTCAGCGGACCAGAACATGTACGCTTTACACGACATATGAATCGTTTACATCTTGATGTTGATTGGGCAACTGACATAACATTAAATGATTACATTGTGGTAGACGCATATCGCACAGTCGATCCTACTGCTAACGTTGAAGTATTTAATGACATGCTTCTAAAGCGCTATACTACTGCTTTAATTAAACAACAATGGGGTGCAAACTTAATAAAGTTTGAAGGCATGCAACTTCCCGGTGGTGTGAGTCTTAATGGACGTCAAATATATGATGACGGAACTGCTGAGATTGCCGCTATCGAAGAAGATATGCAGCTTAAGTACGAGATGCCTCCTGAATTTTACGTGGGATAAATCATGCCAACTAATGTATTCTTTTCACCAAAAGTAGCAACTGAACAGTTTCTGTACGAGGACATCATTATTGAGTCCATCAAGATGTATGGACAGGATGTATTCTATCTTCCACGCAAGATAATGCAACGTGACTTTATTCTCGGAGAAGATACCGAGAGCCAATTTAATACAGCAAACACCATCGAAATGTACATAGAGAATACCGAAGGATTTGAGGGTGAAGGTAATATCTTTGCTAAGTTCGGTATGGAGATACGTGATGAAGTAACATTTGTCGTCGCTCGTAGATCATGGGACAGGCTCGTAGGTTTACAAAACTCAGACATAAACATAATCAGACCTATGGAAGGCGATTTAATATATCTTCCTCTGTCTAAATCATTTTTTGAGATTAGTTTCATTGAGCATGAAGCACCGTTTTATCAACTAAGTAATCTTCCTGTATATAAACTACAAGCACGGATGTTTGAATTCAGTGACGAAGAGTTTAATACTGGTATTGCGGATGTTGATGCAATAGAGACTAAGTTCGGATATCAAGAAACGTTTGAATATAGCGTAGTATCTGGAACGTTTACTGCAGGCGAAAGAATAAAGTGTATCATATCTCCACTTGTATCACAAACAGGAACAGCAACGGCTAGCTTCGGTTCTGGCCGAGGTATTGGTCGTTTAACTTCAATTGCAGTAACTACCGCAGGCTCTGGACATGTCAGCACCGGGGTAACGGTACTAGCACACACGTCTGCAGATAAAACATTAGAAGGCGTTTTATCTAATGCGACTATCACTCAGAGTCAATATAAGTTTCCTGATTGGTCAGTTAATTGTTCGGATTCAGCCAAATACCACCACACTGATTTAAACAATGATCAGACTAATGGTACTGTTGAATTCTTCTTTAAGACGAAAGCTGCTACAACTTATGCGGGAACTATCGCACAGTTCGGTGACTTTAGAGTTGAATTAGCTGGCGATCAAGTTATATGTCGTGAAAATGCTAGTACGGTATCATCGGCAACATATAATAATGCTGACTGGAATCATGTAAAGATCGCAGTAGATATTACAGCAGCTAAAGTACAGATATTCGTTAATGGAACAAGACTTTCTGATAATTCGGCATCAGGTACAACTAACTTAATAGGAGCTGGTGGCCATCATGTATCAACTAAGCAGATACAACTTAAAGGTGTTAACTCAACAGCTAATACTATTGCAACAAACGGAGTCTATTTCGATAACCTAGCGGTTAATACAACTAGTATTGCTCAATCTACTACAATAACTGTTCCGACGGGGGCAACAACTCTTGACGTAATAAACGATGGGTTTGCTCCAATTCAAGCTACGGCAACTGCCACAAAGAATGCAGCAGGAGGTATCACAGCAGTGACACTAGTTAATCGTGGAAGATTCTACGCGTCTCTTCCAACGGTAACTATCGCTACGTCTCCTAAAGCAGATGTTGCTGAAGTTAATATCTCAGCATCGGTCGTGGGTGCACCTACCGGATCTGGATCTACTAAGACCTTAACTATCGATCAAATAGAAACATCAGATGGAAAGTATCATCAGTTTGTTGTAACCAATTCTATTGTCGGTGCTACTTCATCTGCGACTGGTACGATCAGTAAGATTTACGATGTTGCAACTGCTGCAACTGATAGTACATTCTTAAATGATCCATCAGCGCGTAACTTTAACTTCGAGGATGAGGCTGATGACATTATTGACTTCTCTGAAAACAATCCATTTGGCGATGCAACATAATGAGGAATTATAATGTTCGGTAATCACTTTTATCACGCTGCTATACGTAGATCTGTAGCTGTATTCGGTACACTCTTTAATGACATTAGTGTACTGCGTGCAGGAAACGATGGCACTGCACGAAATATCATTAAGGTTCCATTAGCATATGGACCTAAGCAGAAATTCCTAGCACGTCTGGATCAGCAAAGAGATCTAGATGATCCTAAAATTGCATTAAAACTGCCACGCATGTCGTTTGAATTGTCGGCATTAACATATAACCCTAACGTCAAATTACAAAAGGGTATTCGTCAAAGCTTTCCAGATCCTTTAGATGGCAATAAAAAGAAAACAGTGCTTGGTCCAGTTGGATACAACCTAGGAGTACAGTTAAACATCATGGCAAAGAATCAGGATGATGCTCTTCAGATACTAGAGCAAATCCTTCCATTCTTTCAGCCAGACTATACTGTATCAATTAAAGAAGTCGAAAATAACTTTAAATCAGATCAACCATTTGTATTGCAATCTGTTTCATTACAAGATGATTATGAGGGTGACGCAACTACCCGACGAGTCATTATATATACATTAGATTTTGAAACAAAGGTTAATTTCTACGGCGGTATCGGTTCACAAGGACTTATTAAAAGCGTTGTCGTTGATTATAATAATGACGTTAAAATAAGTGGTAAGCCTATTGAAAGACAAAAGGTTATTGTTAATCCGGCTACGGCTGCTGAGGCTGAAGTACATACTATAGTGGAAACTATATTTAGACCAGACAATCCAGATCAAAATATCTTTACGATATCTAGTATAGCTGGTGGAACAACATTTACTGTAGGGGAAACTATTACTGCTAATACAAGTGGAGCAACCGGAGTATTAGTTTCTGTTGTTGGTACTAAGATGACAATCAAAACCGTTAACGGAATATTCGATCTTAGCGATACGGTCGCAGGTGCAACATCATCAGTGACAGCCGCTATAGATACAATTGAAGAGATTTGGAATGTATAATGAGCGATGTAAATGATGACTATGCCTATGCTAGAGCAAAATATTACAACCTAGCAGAAAAAGGCGATGAAGCAATTGAGTTGATGCTGGAACTTGCACGAGATTCTGAACATCCAAGGGCATTCGAAGTATTGTCTAACATGATGAAACAGAACGCTGAGATTGCAGATCGTCTGATGGAATTACAGAAGAAGAAAAAAGAAGTCGAAAAGGTAGATAAGGATACACCTTTACTACCAGGCGGCATGACACAAAATAATGTCTTCGTCGGATCGACTGCTGATCTTCAACGTAAACTATTAGATAAAATAAAGGTCATTGATGGCGAATCCCCAAAGTAACGAACTAAGCTATCTTGGTAACCATAACGTTAAACGCGATGGGGTTCAAGAAGCTTGGTCACAAGAACAAATAACAGAGTATACCCGGTGCCTTAAGGATCCTGTATACTTTGCAAAAAAACATCTTAAGGTAATACATCTTGATAAAGGACTTGTTCCTTTCGACTTGTATCCATATCAAGAAGATATGTTCCATCACTTTAACAATCACCGATTTACTATTGTACTTGCTTGTCGCCAATCAGGAAAGTCAATTTCGTCGGTTGGTTATTTGCTATGGTATGCACTGTTTCATCCTGAACAGACCATTGCGATACTAGCAAACAAGGGTGCAACTGCACGTGAGATGCTTGCTCGTATTACGCTAATGCTTGAGAACTTACCTTTCTTTCTGCAACCAGGGTGTAAAGCATTAAACAAAGGTTCAATTGAGTTTTCTAATAATTCTAGGATCATCGCTGCTGCTACTAGCGGATCATCCATTCGAGGCATGTCTGTCAATCTCTTATTCCTCGACGAGTTTGCATTCGTGGAGAACGCAACAGAGTTTTATACATCAACCTATCCGGTTGTGTCGTCTGGTAAATCCACAAAGGTAATTATTACTTCTACTGCAAATGGCTTAGGTAACATATACCACAAGTTGTGGGAAGGCTCTGTACAGAACACTAATGACTATAAGCATTTCCGTGTAGACTGGTGGGACGTACCTGGTCGTGACGAAGAATGGAAAAAGCAAACTATTGCTAACACATCCGAGTTACAATTTAATCAGGAGTTTGGTAATACGTTCCACGGAACTGGTAATACGCTCATATCAGGCGATCACCTATTAAGTCTCCAGGCACAACAACCGATATTCACACAGAATAACGTTAAGGTATACACTAAGCCAGAAGCAGATCACACGTACATGATGTTCGTAGACGTTGCCAAAGGCCGTGGCATGGATTACTCTACTTTTAATGTTATAGATATAAGTGTACAGCCCTTCCAACAGGTAGCAGTATACAGAGACAATATGATATCTCCACTATTATTTCCTGATATTATATACAAGTATGCACGGAATTTTAATGAGGCATATGTAGTTATTGAATCCAACGATCAGGGTTCAGTTGTTTGTAATGGTCTATACTACGATTTGGAATACGAAAATGTATTCGTTGAATCTATGATAAAGGCTAACTCGATCGGTTGCACTATGACTAAGAAAGTCAAGCGCATCGGTTGTTCTAATATTAAGGACTTAGTAGAACAGCACAAATTAAACATTGTTGACCAAGATACAATTATTGAAATGTCGACGTTTGTAGCCAAGGGAACCTCATATGAAGCATCAGATGGAAATCATGATGATTTAATGATGAACCTGGTTATGTTCGGCTGGTTTGCTGCCACACCATTCTTTGGTGAGATGACAGATATTGATATGAAAAGTATGCTGTATGCTGAACAACAAAGAATGATAGAAGACGACGTGGTACCATTTGGTGTTTTTGATGATGGCATTGTAGAAGAAGCAGTCAGTGAGCGGATAGGTGGAGACACTTGGTTCACTCAAAAGGATGTATTCTTCTAAATCGCTTTATTTATAAATAATCATAGTGAAAAACGTCTTATAATGAAAACTTATTAATTCTCAATGAAGGGGAAATATACATGGCATTTCAAGTCTCACCTGGTGTCCAGGTCCAAGAAGTCGACTTGACCAATGTTGTTCCTGCTGTATCTACTTCAATCGGAGCTATTGCTGGTGCATTCCAGTGGGGTCCCGTTGATGAGGTCACTACAGTCGGTTCAGAGCAACAATTGGTTAATATTTTCGGCAAACCGGATCTTAACACTTCAAAGTACTTTTATCCTGCTGCACAGTTCTTGCAGTATGGTAACTCATTGCGCGTCGTACGTGCAGTCACAGGCAACCTAAACGCTACTACTTCTGGTACTGCGTTTTTAGTTAAGAATGACGATCATTATGCAACTGTAACACCTGGTGCTACAGATACATTTATCGCTCGTTTTCCAGGAGTTTTAGGTAACTCTTTACAAGTCTCAATATGTCCGGCAGATGCAACAGCGTTTAACGGATGGGCATACAAGTCTAGCTTCGATTCAGCTCCAGGCACATCTACTTATTCAACAGCAATCAGCGGAAAAACTAAAGATGAGTTGCACGTTATCGTTGTTGACCAAGATGGTGCAATCACGGGTGCTGCGGGTACTATTCTAGAAACATTCCCATTCGTATCTCAAGCTGCAGATGCTAAAGCTGATGATGGTACAGATAGCTTCTACAAGAACGTTATCAATACTCAATCTAAGTATGTTCGTTGGGGTGCACACACTTCTGGATTAACAGACGCTGGAGCAATTGCTACACTTGCTGCTGGTGCTGCTTTCGTAACAGGTTCTTCTGCAATCACAGTATCACTTACCGGTGGTACAAGCGATAATGCACCGACTGTTGGCGAATTAACGACTGCGTACGTACACTTTAATGATGCCGAAACACTCGACATCAATCTTCTTATCGGTCCTGAGACCGCAGCCGCTGACGATGTAACTATGGCAAATGCCATTATTGCGATTGCTGCTGCACGTAAAGATTGTGTTGCGTTTGTTTCCCCTGCTGTTGCCGTAACGGTTAATAGTGCAACTGCCGCTGTTGATGTGAAAGCCTGGGCTGACGCCTTGACTTCTTCATCATACGCTGTCTTTGATTCAACTGCGTTATATGTCTACTGTAAGTACATGGACAAATACCATTGGATTATTGCTGCTGGTGCAGTTGCTGGTCTATGTGCAAACACAGACAATGTTGCTGATGCATGGTTCTCACCTGCTGGTTTCACACGTGGTCAAATCCGCGGTGTTACTAAGATTGCTTTCAATCCTAAGAAAGCTGCTCGTGATGATCTGTATAAAGCACGCGTTAACCCAATCGTTAGCTTCCCTGGTGAAGGTATCGTATTGTTTGGTGACAAAACTGGACAAAGTAAGCCTAGTGCATTCGATCGCATTAACGTTCGTCGCTTGTTCATCACATTGGAAAAAGCCGTATCTACTGCTGCTAAATTCCAATTGTTCGAATTCAATGACGAATTTACTCGGGCACAATTCCGCAATCTCGTCGAACCATTCTTGCGAGATGTAAAAGGCCGTCGTGGTATTACTGACTTCTCTGTTATTTGTGACGCTACAAATAATACAGGCGCTGTTATTGATGCTAATTCGTTTGTTGCTGATATATACATCAAGCCAGCACGTTCGATTAACTTCATCACATTGAACTTTGTTGCTACTCGTAGCGGCGTTGAGTTCTCTGAAATCATCGGTCAATAAGGAGACATAAAACATGGCTATTTTAGGCGTAGATGACTTTAAATCCAAGTTGACAGGAGGCGGTGCCCGTGCCAACTTATTTAAAGCCACATTAAACTTCCCCGGTTATGCCGGAGGCAATGTTGAGCTCGCATCATTCATGTGTAAAGCTGCTCAGCTACCTGCTTCCATCATTGCACCAATCACTATCCCGTTCCGTGGACGTCAACTGCAGATTGCAGGCGATCGTACATTCGAACCATGGTCAGTGACTATTATCAATGACGTTCAAATGGAAACACGAAACGCTTTCGAGCGTTGGATGAACGGTATTAACCAACATGCATCAAACACTGGTCTAACCAATCCTGTCGACTACCAAGCCGATATGATTGTTGAGCAGTTAGATAAGGCTGGACTAGCGGTAAAACGCTATGACTTCCGTGGAACCTTCCCAACTAATATATCTGCAATCGATGTTTCATATGATTCAGAGAATGTTATTGAGGAATTCACTGTTGAACTACAAGTTCAGTATTGGGAATCAGATACTACTTCATAAGTAGTGTTTCTCAAGCCTTATAAATAACAGTATAAGCAGAGGGGATTACTCTCCTCTGCTATTATTTGAAGAGGATAAACACATTGGCCGAGTTATTTGGTTTTGAAATAAAGAAAAAGGATCAAGAGAAAGAGGATCGCTCACGCGCTTCTTTTGTTGCTCCTATGGATGAAGACGAAGGTATTGGTAATGTAATCAATGCTGGCGGTCACTATGGTCAATACGTAGATATTAACGGAGATCAAGCTAAGTCAGAGAAAGAACTTATCTTTAAGTACCGCGACATCTCACAACAAACAGAATGTGATGCAGCTGTTGAAGACATTGTAAACGAAGCGATTGTTTCGGATGATGACTCTGCTCCTGTCTCATTGATCATGGATGATTTAGATCAACCTGATCGCATTAAGAAATTGATCAACGCAGAGTTTGAGCATGTAATTACAATGCTTAATCTAAACTGGTATGGTCACGACATTTTCCGTCGTTGGTATGTTGATGGTCGTTTATACTACCACAAGATTATTGACGAAAAGAATCCTAAGAATGGTTTGCTAGAGCTACGACCAATTGATCCTACAAAGATCCGTAAAGTTCGTGAACTGAAAAAGGAAAAAGATCCTAAGACTGGCGCTGAACTTATCATAGGTAGCAATGAATACTTCATCTATCAGAATGAATCGTTAGGTACTAAAGGCCAGGGATTAAAGATTGCAAAAGACTCGATTACATATGTAACATCAGGTCTGTTAGATTCAAGCCGAAAGCGTGTACTGAGTCATTTACACAAAGCATTGAAGCCAGTTAACCAGCTTCGTATGATGGAAGACTCATTGGTAATCTATCGCCTTGCACGTGCACCTGAGCGTCGTATATTTTATATCGATGTAGGTAACCTTCCTAAGGGTAAGGCTGAAGAGTATCTTCGTAACATCATGGCAAAGTATCGTAACAAGATGGTATACGATGCCGAAACTGGTGATATGAAAGACGACAAGAAGCACATGTCAATGCTCGAAGACTTCTGGTTGCCACGACGTGAAGGCGGCCGTGGTACTGAGATCTCGACTCTACCTGGTGGTGAAAACCTAGGTCAGATTGATGACATTGAATACTTCCGTCGTAAGTTGTACAAGTCTTTGAATGTACCAAGTGGTCGTTTAGAGCAAGAGCAACAGTTTAATATTGGACGAACTACTGAGATCTCACGCGATGAGCTTAAGTTCCAGAAGTTTGTTAATCGATTACGTAAGAAATTCTCTGCATTGTTTATTGATGTATTGAAAACCCAGCTCGTTCTTAAAGGTATTGTTACTGAAGAAGAATGGGAAGCAATGCGACAGGATATTGCTGTAGACTTCCTACAGGATAACCACTTCTCTGAATTGAAAGATGCGGAGTTGTTGCGTGAACGCCTAGGTACATTGCGTGAGATTGATGAATACGCCGGACGTTACTATTCAGTTGAATGGATTCGTAAGAATGTATTGCATCAAACAGATGAAGATATTGAAAACATCATTCAACAGATTGATGATGAAGGTATGAATGAGCCAACTGATGAAGACGATGTCTAAATCGTTAGTTGTATAAATAAATGAAAGGTGAAGAAGATGCCAGATGTAAGTGATTTAATTAGCGCACTAAACTCTAAGAGTCAAAACGATTCAAATGAAGTGTTTGCTGGTTTAATGCAAGACAAAATTAACTCCGCTATGGATGACCGCAAGGTTGCTATGGCCCAAAGTATGACAGGTACAGTCGATGATGAAGTTCCAGGAATTCAGGACGAAGACGACGCCGGTATCTGAGGCTACTAAAACGTTCAAAGTCGGTAAGGGCAAATTCTCTGCCGAGATTAAAAAGAAGGGTAACAAGTTCATAGCATCAATTGATGGTCAGGATTTGGATACCTTTAAAACAGAAAAAGAAGCCGAAACGGCTATTAAAGATTTTACAAAGCTGATGGGGAAATAAACAATGGCTGAAATTAGACCACTTAGTGCGGAAATAGCAGCGCCCACAACATCAGGTGCAGCTTCAACAGTATCAGCTGGGGTTAACGTACGTATTATTAATACGACTTCAGCCGCTCATCTAGTAACATTGGTAACAGCACAAAGTGGAACAGTCGTTGGAAGTTTTACTATTATGTCTGACGAGCATGTTGTTCTTAGAAAAGTTAAGACAGAATGTATTTTTGCTGCTAACGCTGGTGTTAAGCTGACTAGTTTAGCGATTCCGAGAGGCTAGTAGAACATGAAATTAATAACAGAAATGATGGATACTCAATTAGAGTATTTGTCCGAGGCTAACGATAAAGGCGAAAAGACTGCCACAATCGAAGGCATCTTTATGCAGGCTGAGGGTAAGAACCGCAATGGCAGGATCTACCCAAAGAAAGTCTTAGAAAATGCAGTAAATAAATATACTGTAGAACAAGTTTCCAAAGGAAGGGCCGTGGGCGAATTGAATCACCCTGAAGGTCCAACCGTTAATTTGGATAAAGTATCCCATCGTATTACCGAACTAAAGTGGGACGGTAATAATGTGATGGGTAAGGCACTAATATTGAATACTCCTATGGGTCAGATTGTAAAGGGTCTGATGGAAGGTGGTGTTCAGCTTGGTGTTTCAAGTCGTGGTATGGGTAGTCTTGTACGCCGGAACGGAGTTAACATGGTTGGTGAGGATTTTATGCTCGCAACCATCGATATCGTTCAGGACCCTTCTGCTCCTGAGGCCTTTGTAAATGGCATCATGGAGGGAGTAGATTGGATTTGGGATAACGGTATCCTAAAAGTGCAAGAAATTGAACAGTTCGAGACTGAGATCAAAGAAGCTAAAATCAAAGACATGAGTAATGTTCAGATGAAAGTTTTTAAAGATTTCCTCTCAAAACTTTAACTCAATAGGAGTAATTAAATGTCCGATAATACAAATATCGAAGACGTTGTTGAACAACTCCAAGATGAGACCCTTGAGAACGTTGAAGTTTCTGATGGGGATCACCTGGACGAGGCAAAAGCCGCACCTGAAGTTGACGGGGAAAAAGCAGCTGATGAAATTGGTAAGGTCGTGAAAGCGTCTGCACCAAAGCAAGCAGCAGTTCCGAAGACTAAAGCTGGTATGGTTAATGCCATGTATGACAAATTGTCTAAGATGAAAAAAGAAGAGCTAACAGCATCATATATGAAAATGAATGCTGAAAGCGTTGACACTGATGATACTAATACAGTAACTGAAGGTCTCTTCGATGAAGATTTGAACGCACTAGTTGAATCTGAAGCAACCTTATCTGAAGGTTTTAAAGGCAAAGCAGCTATCATTTTTGAAGCAGCCTTGAAATCTAAACTGTCTGAAAGCATTAATCGCTTAGAAGATCAGTACTCAGAAGAGCTAGCAGAAGAAACACAACGTGTTCACTCTGAATTGGTCGAAAAAGTTGATGGCTACCTCAACTACGTCGTCGAAAACTGGATGGAAGAAAACAAGCTTGCAGTCGAAAATGGTCTTCGTACCGAGATCGCTGAAAGCTTTATGACAGCACTTCATGGTGTGTTCACTGAACATTACGTTGAAGTACCAGCAACAAAGGTTGACTTAGTTGACGATCTTGCTGGCAAGGTTGATACCTTGGAAGAAGCTGTTAATGTTTCCGAGCAGAAAAATATCGAGTTGGCAACGCAAGTGAATACACTTACGCGTGCAGCAATCGTTATCGAATCTGCAACTGGTTTGAGCGAAACACAAGCTGAAAAGCTTAAAACGCTTGTTGAAGATGTAACCTTTGAAACTGCAGAAGCTTTTACAGCTAAAGTAGATACTATCAAAGAAACATACTTTAAAGAAGCATCAATCGTAAGCGAAGAAGCTGAAGTATCACATGATCATGCTGCAGACGAAGTCTCAGTATCACCAATGATGCAACGCTATGTAGCTGCACTTAAGCAAACTTTCTAAATATTTAAACGGAGTAAACAAAAAATGTTTAACGCTGACAAAAACTTAATGGAGAAATGGGCCCCAATCATGGACAGCCCCGATGCTCCTCAATTCAAAGATAAGCATCGTGCTGCTGTAACTGCAGTCATGCTTGAAAACACTGAGAAAGCCCTTGCTGAAGAGCGCGGACATTCGTCTTTCTCACTTAACGAAGCTGCACCTGTTAACTCAACTGGCAGTGGTATTGATAACTGGGATCCAATCTTGATCTCATTAGTACGTCGTTCTATGCCAAACCTAATGGCCTATGACATTGCTGGTGTACAGCCAATGACTGGTCCAACTGGCTTAATCTTCGCAATGAAGTCACGCTACACATCACAATCTGGTACTGAAGCGTTATTTGGCGAAGCTGCAACTGCATTCTCTGGTGCCGCTTCTGGTGACCTTGGTTCTGCAGACGCTGGCAACAACGATCCTTTTGCTGGAGATGATCCTGCTTCTGGTGGTTCTGTTGGTAACGACTCTGATACTATTGCGGAATACGCTCCTGGTACCGGTATGGCTACAGCAACTGCTGAAGCTCTTGGCGATGCTGCTGGAAACGCGTTCCCTGAAATGGCGTTCTCAATCGAAAAAGCTACAGTGACTGCAAAGTCTCGTGCTTTGAAAGCTGAGTACACAATGGAACTTGCACAAGACCTTAAAGCTGTTCACGGCCTTGACGCTGAAGCAGAACTTGCAAACATCTTGTCTGCAGAAATTCTTGCTGAAATCAACCGCGAAGTTATCCGCACTGTTAACATGAAAGCTAAGCTTGGCGCTCAGCAATCAGATTTAACAACTGCTGGTACATTCGATCTTGACACCGACGCCGATGGCCGTTGGTCAGTAGAGAAGTACAAAGGTTTGTTAGTACAAATTCAACGTGAAGCTAACGTTATTGCTCGTGAGACACGTCGCGGTAAGGGTAACTTCTTGATCTGTTCTTCAGACGTTGCAGCTGCACTTTCTTCTTCTGGTATGCTTGACTACACTCCTGCTCTTTCGCAGAATGCTAGCTTGAACATCGACGACGCTGGTAACACCTTTGCAGGTACACTAGCTGGTGGAATGAAAGTTTACATCGATCCATACGCTGCCGTTAACTACGTTAACATCGGCTACAAAGGCGGAAACGCTTATGACGCAGGTATCTTCTACTGCCCATATGTTCCGTTGACCATGGTTCGTGCTGTTGGCGAGAATTCTTTCCAGCCTAAAATCGGCTTTAAGACTCGTTACGGTATGGTTGCTAACCCATTCGTTGGTTCTTCTGCTGGTGATAACACTGGTGCTGATCGTGCTAACCAGTACTACCGCATCTTCAAAGTTACCAACATCTTAGGCGAAGGTTAATATACCTTCTCTTTAGTTTAGAGTAACAAGAGGGCAGCCGAAAGGTTGCCCTTTTTTTTGTTATAAATAATGGTATAAGGAGAGAGTAACTATGCCATACGTAGCTAATATTAATTTTAATGAACAAGCAACATCTACTCTTGTAGAGAATCTGCAGTTCATTACGCCGTCAGGATTTAGACTTGTGATTGACTCACAGAAATATCCTAACGCGCAATATATGGTTCAACAGATTGCATTGCCAGATATGAGCATATCTCCTGCAGTGTTGAATACACCTAAACGTAATATCGGACTAGCACCTGATAAGATCGAATACAACCCTTTTGATCTAACGTTTCTTGTAGATGAAAAGATGACAAACTATAAAGAGATTCATGATTGGATTCTTGGCTTAGTTACAGAAGACGATTACGGCGTACGTAAAGAACGAGACGTAACACTGCAAGTCTTAAACAGTCACAACAACGTGACAAACGAAATTCAGTTTATTGATGCGTTCCCTATCAATCTTAGTTCATTGCCATTTGATGCAACTACGACTACTATTGAATATCTTACAGCTTCAGTGACATTCCAATACTCATACTTTAAATTTAAGACAGTTTAAAACGTATATAAATATTTGTAACATTATATGATCAAAGGTGATAATTATGCTTAATATTGAGAACATCCTAGCTATGTGGAAAGAAGACTCAAAGATAGACGAGCTTCGGCTGGATCAAGCTTCTATTGATTCGGCCAAACTACATTCTAAATATCTAGAACTCCTCACAACAACAAAACTTCAATTGAAGCGTAAAGATATGGAATTCAAAGTCCTTCTAAAGCAGAAGTGGCTATGGTACAATGGTAAACTCACGAAAGATCAGATAGATGATCTTGGATGGGAGTACGACGCATTAAATGGTCTGAAGGTTATGAAAGGTGATATGTCTTATTACTATGACTCTGACCCACACATTCAAGAAATGGATGCACGGTTAGAGTACATAAAGGTATTGAAAGACACTCTTGAAGAAATCATACAGAATATTAGATGGAGACATTCCAGTATCAAAAACGCAATCGATTGGAGAAAATTCGAGAGCGGTGCATAACAATGTCTGAGACAATAGGTGTCAAGAAAAAGAATCACGCATACCTTACAGTGAATGCAGATCCAGGTATCATGAACGAGATAAGTGATTTCTTTACGTTCTTTGTTCCTGGCTACAAATTCATGCCAGCTTATAAGAATAAGATATGGGACGGTAAGATACGTTTATTCGATGTAAGAACTGGAGATCTACCTGGTGGTCTTTTTGCTTATGTGCAAGAATTTGCCGCAACTCCTGGACGTGATTATCATATTGAAGTAGAGCATGATGCGTATTACGGAGTACCAAGTACAAATACAGTAGTGGATATGGAATGGGTCAATGATCTTACTCTATCATCTAATGGCGTAGCTATTGCACCACGTGATTATCAATTAGATGCAGTATCACATGCTCTGTCAAAGAAACGTGCATTGCTTATATCACCTACAGCATCTGGTAAGTCACTTATCATTTACTTAATACTGCGTTGGTTTCTTGAGAGATATGAAAAACGTGTATTGATTATTGTACCTACTACTTCTCTTGTTCAACAAATGTATTCTGACTTTGGAGACTATAGTCAATTCGATGATACATTCAACCATGAAGAAAACATTCATAGGATATACTCAGGTCGTCCTAAGTTTGCAGAGAACGAACGCATTATTGTGTCTACGTGGCAAAGCATATATAAACTAGGACCTGAGTGGTTTAGTCAGTTTGGTGCAGTGTTTGGTGATGAAGCCCATAACTTTAAAGCTAAATCACTCATATCCATATTATCTAAAATGCGCGATGCTGAATATAGATTTGGTACGACTGGTACATTAGATGGAACACAAACACATAAGCTAGTTCTTGAAGGACACTTTGGACCAGCGCATTATGTGACTACAACTAAAAAGCTGATGGATGCAGGTTCTTTAGCTGAGCTAGATATTTCTATGATATTACTCAAGTATCCAGATGATATACGCAAAGCGTGGGGTAAGAAGAAATATCAAGAAGAGATGGATTACATTGTTTCATACCAGAAGCGTAATCAATTCATAACAAACTTGGCGTTAGATCAAGATGGCAATACACTTGTATTATTTCAATATGTAGAGAAGCATGGTAAACCTCTATATAATATGATTAAGGATAAGGCACATGTACGTAGACAAATATTCTACGTGTCAGGAGAGACTGGTGCAGACGTACGTGAAGATATAAGAAAGATAACCGAGACACAGAAGAATGCAATTATCGTAGCATCACTTGGTACATTTAGTACTGGTGTTAATATAAGGAACTTGCATAACGTAGTATTTGCTAGCCCTTCTAAGTCTCAGATTAAAGTGTTACAATCTATTGGCCGTGGTTTACGTAAATCAGACAATGGACAAGCAACTAAGTTATTCGATCTAGCTGATGATCTGCATTGGAAGGCACGTAAGAACTATACCTTACAACATGCTGCCGAGAGAATGAAGATCTACGGCAAAGAGAAATTTAAATACTCAATTTACGAAGTGGATATATAATGGAAGATACAGCACTAAACGAATTAAACGTAAGTCACATTAAGCTTACTAACGGAGATGAGGTAGTTGCATTAGTAAGATCTATAGAAGATGCATCAATATTAGTTGAATATCCTTTACTGATTAATAGCATGCATAGTGGAGAAGATAGAGAATCGTTCTACTTCACTGAATGGATGCCAATGTCTGAATCTGTAGTGTGCATAAATAAAAGTACAGTGATCACTCATGCAGAATGTACAGACCCTTTTAAAGAGCATTATGTACGTACGGCTTTAAGCTTTAAAGAAAGACCTACATCTAGCTTTACGAGTGAATATCCAGAAGATGATGTATTTGGATATGATGATGAAGAGATGATGGAAGAGATGCAGACTATTACTACTAAGATAATACATTAGAGGGTACTCCATCCCTCAGCAGATAACTCTTCTATTATACACTAGTTTAGCCAAAATGTACACGGCTAAACACAAATAAAGTGAAATTAAATATAAGTGTACATTTCCTTAGAATCGTGTTATAATAGTTCTATAATACGATAAAATATACTAGGAGTATATAATGATCAAGACCAAGCCAAAGAACAAACCTCATTATGTCAACAACCGAGAATTTTCGTTTGCTGTTGTTGATTATGTGAAGCTAGTTAATCAAGCCCAAGAAGCAGATGCAAGATTGCCTATAGTTCCAGACTATATTGCAACCTGCTTTCTTAAAATATCTGAAGGCTTATCTCATAAATCCAACTTCATCCGATATACCTATCGTGAAGAGATGGTAATGGATGGCGTTGAGAACTGTCTTAAAGCAATCACAAACTACAACATTGAAGCTGCTACCCGTACAGGTAACCCTAATGCGTTTGCATACTTCACACAGATATGCTTCTATGCATTCTTGCGGCGTATCGCTAAAGAGAAGAAGCAACAAGACATTAAATTCAAATGGATTGAAACTGCTGGTGTTGAAGACTTTTTGTCGTATGGTGAAGGTGATGGTGCTGCGTCTGGTAGTGAACGAGCATTTGTTGAAGAGTTAAGATCTCGTATTGATAAGATTCGTGATACTGACAACTCAGTAAAAGAGTTTGCTGCTCAAGAGAAAGCTGCAGCTAAAGAGCGTAAAGCTAAAGGCCTTGAATTATTCATGGGAGGTTAACGTTATGCTTACATTACGTATTTCTGTATGGGGTAATGGCATAGTAGGTGGCACTTACGCAGACTATTTAGAAGACAATGGTTTTGATGTTAGGAGAATAGATCCAGGAATGGGACTGTTACCTACTGATGACGATTACTTGTATCCTTCTATCATATGTGTTCCTGCTCCGACTTTATCAGATGGCATTGTTGATTGTAGTATTATATCTGACATAGCTGGTAAGATCTTTGCAGCTAATGAAGAAACTCCTATACTTGTTAAGAGTACTATCCCTCCTAATATTGCTGATGATTTTAGTTTGATGTGGAAATCATTTACCTATTCACCTGAATTCCTTACTGCTGCAAATGCGCATGAAGATATTAGATCACAAAAGAATGTTGTTCTAGGCGGTAGAGATACTGATCATTGGGAGAAGTTCTTTACTGCTTTCAATAAGAATGTGGTCATAACAAATGCACGTACTGCATCGTTTATGAAGTATAGTATTAACACTTTCCTTGCTACTAAAGTTGCGTTTATGAACGAGCTTGAAGATCAATACGGTGGCGACTGGAATGCACTTAAATCCCTATTAGAACTAGATCCAAGACTTTCAGCATCTCATTTAGATGTGCCAGGTTCTGATGGAAGAGTAGGGTATGGAGGAGAATGCTTTCCAAAAGACGTAAAAGCATTCATAAGCTATGCTAAGATTCATGAGTATAACACTCAGCTTACAATCTTAGAACAAGCTCATTTGTCTAATTTAAAAAGGAGATTATGATGCACGTATTAGTAACAGGCCATGAAGGATATGTTGGAAGCCATTTGATGGAGCATCTTCTAAAGCAAAATCATACTGTAGGTTATTTTAAAGGTGATTTACTTGATACTGATTGGAAGAATCTAGATGAGCGGTATGATACTGTTATCCATCTTGCTGGTTTAGCAGGTGTTCGTAGATCATTCTCAGAACCGCTTGAATACTACAAGAACAACGTTGAATTATCACGTAGGATATTCAAATATTGTGAGCGTACAAACACTAACATAATGTACGCATCTTCGTCTAATGCTCATGAATGGTGGTTAAATCCTTATGCAACTACTAAGCAGATGTTAGAAGAAATGGCGTCTATGCTGACGGTTAAACATATAGGTATGAAGTTCCATACTGTTTGGCCAGGAAGAGATGACATGCTATACAAAAGACTGATACGTGACGATGTGAAATACATTAACGAAGATCATTTTAGAGATTGGATTCATATTGAAGATTTATTGAATGGACTATGTACAATCATGGAAAACTGTGATATAATAGAACAATCAGTGGTTGACATTGGGACTGGGCATATTACACCTGTTAAGCAAGTTGCTAAGAAGTTTGGCTTTACTGGCGAATGGCGTAAAGGTGAAGCTCCAGGAGAACGTATGGCAACATGCGCAGATGTTGAGTACTTATTAGCATTGGGTTGGACTCCTAAGCACAATATCATGAACGAAGGTTAATACATGAAAGTAGCAATATTAAACGATACACATTGCGGTGTTCGTAATTCATCAGATATTTTTATTAAGTATCAAGAACGTTTCTATACAGAAGTGTTCTTTCCATACTTAAAGAAGCATGACATTAAACAGATCTTACATTTAGGGGATTATTATGACCATCGTAAGTATGTTAACTTTAAAGCTTTAAACTCTAATCGTAAAGTATTCCTAGATCGTCTTCGTGAGGATGGTATCCATATGGACATCATACCAGGTAATCACGATGTGTTCTATAAGAATACAAATGAATTGTGCTCTTTAAAAGAGTTGCTTGGTCATTATACTTCTAACGTCAATATCGTAATGAAACCTAAGGTATTAGACTATGATGGATGTGGTGTTGCTGTAGTACCATGGATTAACAATGAGAACTACGTAGAATATACCGACTTTATTAAGAATTGTAAAGCATCTATTCTTGGAGCTCACTTAGAGTTAGTTGGTTTTGATATGATGAAAGGCATGCCGAATATGCACGGTATGGGTACTGAATTATTTGATCGCTTTGAGTTGGTAATGTCAGGTCACTTTCATACTAAGTCTAATCAAGGTAACATTCATTATCTTGGTAGCCAAATGGAATTCACGTGGTCTGATGTAGATGATCCTAAGCACTTCCATATCTTTGACACTGAGAAGCGTGAACTTACACCTGTTAAAAATCCTATCACAATATTTGAAAAAGTAGTGTACGATGACCGCAAAACAGTGTATAATGACTATAATGTAGAAGCTTTGAAGCAGAAGTTTGTTAAGGTTGTCGTAGTGAATAAGTCTGAACCATTCTTATTCGACAAGTTTATAGATCGGATTCAAGATGTTGATACACACGAATTGAAGATTGCAGAGACCTTTGATGAGTTTATGGGTGAGAATGTAGATGATGCAGCTATATCTGTAGAAGATACTACTCAGCTACTTGACTCATACGTTGATGCGGTTGACACTGATTTAGATAAAGATAGGATTAAGAATATGATGCGTGGTTTATACGTTGAAGCACAGAATGAGGAAATCATTTAATGATCGTTTTTAAGAGTGTTTCATGGCAAAACTTTCTATCAACAGGCAACGAAGTCACAACTGTCTTATTAAACAAGTCTCCTACTACGTTAATCGTAGGTCAGAACGGTGCTGGCAAATCTACATTATTAGATGCGTTATCATTTGGCTTGTTTGGTAAACCACATCGCGACATTAATAAACCTCAGCTAGTTAACACTATCAACGGTAAGAACTGTACAGTAGATGTTGAGTTCGATGTAGGTGCACACAAGTTTAAGATCTCACGTGGTATCAAACCTAATAAGTTTGAGATCTATCAGAACGGTAACATGATCAACCAGTCTTCTGCTGCTCGTGATTATCAAAAGTTTCTAGAACAGAATATCTTAAAGCTGAATCATAAATCGTTTCATCAGATAGTAGTTCTTGGCTCTTCATCATTCATTCCCTTTATGCAACTACCAAGTGGTCATAGACGTGATGTGATTGAAGATCTATTAGACATCAACATCTTCTCTAAGATGAATGGTATCCTTAAGGAACGTAGTGCAAGAATCAAAGAACAGTTAAAAGACATCGGCTACAATCTTGAACTGTTTAAAGAAAAAATCACACTTCAGAAGAAGTACATACGTGATATTACTCAAATGAACGATGATCAGATTCGTTCTAAGAGAGATAGTATGACATTGTTTGTTTCTGAGATTGGTGAGATGCAAACCGCTAATGGTCAATATAGTCTTGATATTGAAAAGCTTCAAGATGGATTAAAAGATAGATTGTCTACTGCGCACAATAAGAAGCAATCGTTGATGCAATATCAAGCACAGTTTCAACAGCAAATGAAGAGCGTAGTGAAGGATGCTAAGTTCTATGAAACTAATATCATTTGCCCAACATGTACACAAGACATAGATCAGTCAGTAAGAACTGAAAAGCTTGAATTTTCTAAAGGTCGTGCCAAAGAATTACAAGAAGGTATGACAAAGGCAGGTGATGAAGGCGTAAAATTAGATGATGTAATAGATGATCTTAATAAGATTTCAGAGCAAATCAGAAACCTTCAAGATGGTATATCATCTAACAACCGTGACATCACTCGTCTGCAAACACAGATCAATGGATTAGAAACTGAAATCGTAGGACTTACCTCACGTGACGGAGACCTTGGTCAAGCGAATAGCACTTTAACAGAGCATACTACTGAGCGTGATTCACTATCAGAGAGAAAGCTTGTTATGATGGACGAACGTTCATATAACGATGCAGCAGGTGAGATGCTTAAGGATGGAGGTATTAAGACTAAAGTTGTTAAGGAATACCTTCCAGTAATGAATAAATTGATAAATAGCTATTTGCAAGTGTTAGATTTCTTTGTAGCGTTCGATTTAGATGAGAACTTTACTGAAACTATTCGCTCTCGCCATAGAGATACGTTTAACTACGCATCATTCTCAGAGGGTGAAAAGCAACGCATTGACTTAGCTCTGCTATTTACATGGCGACAGATTGCACGTATGAAGAATTCTACATCAACTAACTTGTTGGTATTAGACGAGACATTCGACTCATCTTTAGATCACGACGGAGTTGATAATCTTATGAAGATTCTTGGCACTTTAGATGATGATAGTAACGTATTCGTTATATCGCACAAAGGCGATTTATTAGATGGAAAGTTCAGATCTAAGATTGAGTTCACTAAAGAACACAACTTCTCTAAGATCAAATAGTTATAAGCTTAGACGAAACTGTTCTAATAACGTTGCATAATTGTATGTACTTCTCCTTTGGTTTATGTTATAATAGTTATATAAATTGATGAAGAGGTTAAGCATTATGCAAACATCACAAAGCACACTAGCTAAATTACTAGCTAAAGAAAACATAGAAATCCAGCATGGTAACTTTACCACTGCTTGGTTTGATGTAGAAAATCGAGTCCTTGGTCTTCCAATGTGGAAAGATCGTGGCAAAGACGTATACGACCTTCTTGTAGGTCATGAAGTAGGTCACGCATTATTCACACCAGCTGACGGTTGGCATGAATCAACCACAGAAATTCCAGGCATTCCACGCTCATATGTAAACGTTGTTGAAGACGTTCGCATTGAAAAGCTTGTGCAACGCATCTATCCAGGACTTGTATCATCATTTAAACGTGGTTATAAAGTACTGAATGACGAAAACTTCTTTGGTCTAGATGAAGATGCCATCTTAACGGGTGTTGATGTTAGAAAACTAAATCTAGTTGATAAGATCAATATTAAAGCAAAGTTACGTGATCTAGTTGATGTTTCTTTCTCTATAGATGAGCAACCAATTGTTGATCAAGTTATGCGTGTTGAAACTTGGGATGATGTGATCGAAGCTTGTAAAGCATTATATGAGTTCATGAAGCAAAAGCAACAAGCTCAAGCTGACCAACCTAGTGACCAACCTAGTGACCAACCTAGTTTAGAATCAGAAGATCAAGGTGATACTCAAGAAAGTAATGAAGATTCACCACTAAGTGATGAACAGTCAGAAGATTCACAGTCTTCTAAAGATGCTGCTCAAGGTGGTGGTGATAGCGACAAGGAAGAGCAAACTCCTGATACTCGTGAAGAGAAAGAAGATACTTCGTACGATGATATTGAGCAAGTTCTAACTGATGAAGCATTCAGAGAAAATGAGCATAGACTTATTGATGCAGACGAACGTGGTGATCAGCCAAGAATGACTAACGGCTTAAGCAGAGCTCAAGTCAATCATATTGTTGTACCATACGCTAAACTGAAAGCATCACGTGAATTAAATTCTGACTTTAATAATGTTAAAGGTGGAGACTTTGGTCGTGATGAAATGGCAAAGTTTGAGATTGAAATCAAACCTATTGTAGCTACTATGGCTAAAGAGTTTGAAATGCGCAAAGCTGCGTTTAGATTACAACGTGCACAAACTGCACGCTCTGGATCAATCAATGTTAATAAGCTGCATAGCTACAAATACAATGATGACATATTCGCTCGTATAACTAACCTTGCAGATGCTAAATCTCATGGTATGATTATGTTTTGCGATTACTCTGGTTCTATGTGTAACGTTATTGGTAAGGTAATACGTCAAACTATTACGTTAGCTGACTTTTGCAAGAAGGTCAATATACCTTTCTCAGTGTATGGTTTTACTACCACCGGCCGTTCACATATGCATGATGTCTATCCTCACCATTCAGGCAATATCTGTGCTGATCGTGTTGGAGTTTTTGAAACTATCTCATCTAGCCTAAGTCGTTCAGATTATAAAGAAGCTCGTGAGATCTTGATTCGTCAATCATTTGAACTTGATAGTTATGGAAGATCTTCACTTCAATGTAAGCAGTACGAAGACTTAGGTGCAACTCCTTTGTATGAAACAATTCTTTGTGCTGAATACATTATCAAAGAATTTAAAGCAAAGCACAACGTACAGAAAATCAATACTGTGTTTCTTACCGATGGTATGGGCGATAGTTTCCATATTCAATCGCAAGTTCATCCTGAAGGTAAAGGCGCACCTACTGCTAATCGTTATGGTGCAGTCAAAGTTAAGATGAATGGTAAGTATGTCAATTGTGCTGGTAGGCATGATATGGGTGAAATGCTAATGGGTGAACTTCGTAACATCGAAGGTGTAACAACCATTGGATTCTTTATGTCTACATGCGGTAATGATTTTAAGAATCAAATGTGGGCAATGAAAATGCATCAACATAATGGTGATATTGCAAAAGCACGTAAGCTATACAATAACCAAAAATTCTTCTCTAAAAAGGATACATTAGGTTATGATGAGTACTTCGTTCTTAACGCTAAAAACTGGAAAACTAATACTGACGAATTAGAAGTTGATACTGCATTGATACCAACTAAAGCACAAATCACTACTGCGTTTAAGAAGTACAGCGCATCTAAGAAAGGCAACAAGGTTTTAGCTACTCAGTTTGCTAAGCTTGTTGCATAAGCTTAGATCAAAATGTTCTAAGAACGGTGAAAATAAGTGTGTACATTTATTGAATATAGTGATATAATAGCTATATAAATTAATAAAGAAAGAATCATTATGAACTTAAGCAAAATCTTCGAAACCAGTATGAATGTCTTAGGATATATGTTTTTAACTCTATTCGTATTAGGGTTTATGAATGTAGGTCAAGGCACTGAATATACTTGGTGGGCATTGATGGTAGCTTACGGAAACTAACTAAGAGTAATTATATTATGAATAAATTTGATGCAGCAACCATACTAACAACTGAATTATCAAAACGCTTTCCAGACAAGGTTGAGTATAAGCCTTCGGAAGTAATCCAACTAGCCGTTGAATTTGGTGTCAGTGAAAACTTAGCGTATAACTATACTAAGTCATTCCCTAAAGTAGCTCGTGGAGTGTATAACTTGGAATCAGCAATTGCGCCTTCACTGCAGCTTGTTCCTGCTAATAAAAATGAGGTACCTCAAACAGTGGCTTCTTCAGTGCAGTCTATCATAAACAGCGAAGTTTATGTTCCACCTTCAGACAAATACTACGTCTCATGGGGACACTCAAAGGACGTAGAGATGGTTATTAGGTCTCGTTCTTTTTATCCTACATTCGTTACTGGTTTGTCTGGTAACGGTAAGACTACTATGGTCGAGCAAGCTTGTGCTTCTACTGGCCGTCAATATGTACGAGTTCAAATCACTCCAGAAACTGATGAAGATGATTTGCTTGGTGGATTCCGTCTCATTAATGGTGAGACAGTTTTCGCAAAAGGTCCAGTTATCAAAGCTATGGAAGCTGGCGCATTACTACTGATTGATGAAATCGATCGTGGTTCTAACAAGATCATGTGTCTACAAGGTGTACTTGAAGGCAAGCCTATTATGATTAAGAAAACTGGTGAGGTTATCAAGCCTGCAAATGGTTTTAATGTTATTGCTACTGCTAACACTAAAGGACAAGGTTCAGATGATGGTCGCTTTATCGCTGCTACTATTATTGATGAAGCTTTCCTTGAACGTTTCACTATTACGCTTGAACAACCATATCCATCTCTTGCAGTAGAAAAGAAGATTGTTATGAAGCATATGGACAAGTTTGTATGTAAGGACGAAGATTTTGCAAATCGTCTTACTCAATGGTCTGACACTATTCGTAAGACTTACAAAGATGGTGGTGTAGATGATATTATCTCAACACGTCGTTTGTGTCACATCGTACAAACCTTCTCTATCTTCAAAGATCGCGCTAAAGCTATTGATCTTTGCATCAGCCGTTTTGATGAAGATACTAAGGCTGCCTTTGCTGATCTATATAAGATGATAGATGATAGCATTGAAGCTCAAATAGAAGCAGAGCAAAAGCTAATGGCTCAAGTTGATTCAGACTATGCAGTGTCATCATCAATTGATGATATGATGGATAACGCTATCTCAAGCTCAGATCCTGCAGGCACTATCAGCGAAATGATTTCAAACACTGTGTCTGACACAAACGAAGCATACCCATACGTATAAAGGAACACAACATCTATAAATTTAAAGAAGATGAATTACTAAAGGAGTTTACAGCTTATGTAGACTCCACGTATTCACAACACTACGGCAAAACCAAGTTTCAAGCTAATGAAGTTATCATTGATCGTGGTAATGGAATTGGATTCTGTCTTGGTAACGTTGATAAATACCTTGATCGATTCGGTAAGAAAGGAACTGTAGCAGACCATAGGAAGGATCTATTTAAAATCCTACACTATACTCTTGTAGCAATCTATGCCCATGACCAAAGTCAAGAAAATAAATGAAAATAACAGTGTACAAAGCTGTCAAAACAAGATATAATAGTCTTATATAAAATTTTAAATCATGGAGAAACTATGAAGTTATCAAATGAAACCATCAGTATGCTTAAGAATTTCGCTTCTATTAATAGCCAAATTGTTCTGAATCCTGGTAATGTGATCAAGACTATGTCTGAATCTAAAACCATATTATCTGCTGCAACTATAGCCGAAGACATTCCATCTCAAATTGGTATCTATGATCTTCATGAGTTCTTAGGTGCGATGAGTATGTTCGAAGATCCAGAACTTACTTTTGACGAAACCTTTAAGTCTGTACGTATCTCACAAGATCGTCAGGCAATCAAGTATTTCTTCTCTGAGCCGTCAATCTTGACTTCTCCTCAGAAGGATGTAGTAATGCCTTCAACAGAAATAGCATTTACTTTGACGCAAGAAACCTTAGCTTCAATTCGTAAAGCCGCTTCAGCGTTAGGCATTAATACCGTTGTCGTAACAGGTGAAGCTGACGAGAACACTGGCAAAATCGTTGTAACTGATGTGGATGATCCTACGTCTAACAGCTTCGAGATTGAATTGGATGGTCTTACTCGTGAAGAAGATGCATTCAAACTAGTATTCAATATTGGTAACTTTAAGTTTATCAATGGTGACTATGATGTAGCCATCACTAAAAAGCTAATTTCACACTTTAAACATACTAAAGATCCAGTAGAATACTGGGTAGCTTTAGAGAAAAACTCAACATACGGAGCATAATTATGACCGAACAAGTAGCAACTGAAGCTGCAGCAGAAGTGTCGCAAGAGCCTATTCAATTAGGATTAAACGACCTTCAGGCATGCATTCAAATCATTGACGTAGCAACAACACGAGGAGCTTTCCGTGGCGAAGAATTATCAGCAGTTGGTGGAGCGAGAGATCGCATCAGCGCTTTCATCGAATCAAACAAGCCAGCAGAAACAGAAGCAACTACAGAATCTGGTGATGCTGATGCTGAGTAGTGAATCAGATCGTAAACAAGTCTTTGATTGCATGAAAGAAATGTCAAACTCTATGGCTCGTCAAGATGCTGAAAAAGAGTTTCAAAAGGAAGCAGCTGAAGCGTTAGCTGATAAGGTAGAGATTGATAAGAAGCACATTAATGCTTTGGCTAAGATCTATCACAAGCAAAGCTTCGCGATGTTTCAACAACAGAAAGAAGAGATCGAAGATCTTTATGAGTCTATTGTTAAGTAGAACTTCATTATTACATAGTCGGTGGAGACATTGACTATGTAATAGTTATAAGCTTATACCTTTTTAATCTAAAAAGAATGCAAATAACAGTGTACAACCTCTGAGAATAGTGATATAATAGTTATATCGAATCAACAATGATGTTGGTTTTAATTTGAAAGAGAAAATATATTATGAAATTTACTAAATTCGATCGTGCTAACCTTAAAGCTCTACGTACTGAAATGCAAGCAGTTATGGATAAGTACGGTGTTAAATCCAACCTTAAAATCGAAGTTGGCAATATGAGTTTTGGTGATGCGGAAGTCAGTATCAAAATCAAAGCAACAATTAAAGGTGCTAAAACTTCTATTGACCATATGACTGAAATGATGATGAAGTCAGCTGCTCTTGTTTCACCGAATATCTATGGTGATACTATTGTCGAGTATAATTCTCGCGCACATAAAATGCCTTGGATTTATAAGTGTGGCAAAACTGGAAAGCAGTATAAGACTACTTCTAATAATGCGTATGAACGTTTTGCTTCATAAATAAAAACCTAAAAGTCCCCCTTTACATTCCCCTTAATTGGGGCTTTTAGGTACCGGAGTATAGCACAGCTTGGTAGTGCGCATCGTTTGGGACGATGAGGTCGTAGGTTCGAATCCTACTACTCCGACCAATTTAAATGAAGGATATTATATTATGCAGTATTTACAAGAAGTTACAAAGTGGGACACTGCGGTGTTAGGCCACAAAGTTCCTAACCATACTTACATGCTAGACAATCGTCAGTGGTGTGTAGGCTATATTAAAGAAGGTACTACTGAAGAAATCATCTTTAGTAAACCCCTAAAGCAATTTTCGAAGTCATATAGGAAATTTAAAACACTATGACCAATAAAGCAGATCGC
>Ga0209482_1000647_pt1 | contig 28755 bp, 30 predicted proteins | sample CoawatmetaG10DNA_FD_187512 | JGI IMG/M metagenome (GOLD analysis project Ga0209482, IMG submission 187512) | Marine microbial communities from the West Antarctic Peninsula - Coastal water metaG104-DNA (SPAdes) (version 2) | ecosystem: Environmental > Aquatic > Marine > Coastal ...
GTTTGCCCCACTTTTTTATTTCTACATTTGAGAGCTCAGAGTCCCCGTTAGGGATCTCATCTGAAACCATGTTTGGGATGCCCATTAGTAATGTGTAGAGCTTTTGATCTTCATCTCTTGCTTGAGAAGTTAGTATTTGGATCTCATCTTTTTTTCTAGAGACTAGTGTTCTAAGCTTTTGAAATTCTTCCTCATCACCGTTGGCTTTAGCAAGTCCTGCATCTTTAGCAGCTTTGTTTTGTTCTGCTCTTTCTTTTTCAGAGACACTTATTTTTAATCGTCGTGAACTATCTATAGCTAAAATCATTTCGGAGAGAGGAGATAGTCCGCGCCTTTTTAATGCGTTGTCAAACTCTGCTGGATTCTCTCGTATCATACGAATATTGTGCATTTATAGATTCTCCTAAAAAATCACTTAGTTTTCATATGCATCAAAAAAAAGATGTTTTGAACCATGAAATTCATTGTGTAGCCACCTTGCGACTTTCTTGTTGCACAGTTAGTGTCTCTTTCAAATTAATATGGCGCTTGCCAAAAAACTTAAAGGATATCTTATGTCTCAAATTCAACAGTTCGTACCCTTAATTCTTATTTTTGCAATTATGTATTTTCTTTTGATTAGACCTCAACAGAAAAAAGCTAAAGAACACACTAACATGGTTTCTAATTTACGCCGAGGAGATAACATAATCACTCAGGGTGGAATAGTAGGCAAAGTTGCAAAAGTTAAAGAGGACGGTGAGATTGAAGTTGAGATTGCTGATGGTGTAAAAGTTCGTGTAATAAAATCGACTGTTGCAACTGTTATAAGTAAAACAGAGCCAGCAAAGTAAATATTTAATGCTTCAAATTTCTTCATTAAAACGAATCTCGATTCTATTTGTAGTCTTACTTGGAATTCTGTTTGCGTTTCCAAACTTTTTTTATAAGCATGTGGAAAACTATAATGACGCTATTAAATCGGAAGCTCTATTAGATGGAGTCACCAATAAGAGTAAGTTAACCTATTGGTGGCCGAAGTTTTTACCTTCGCGTTTGGTTAATTTAGGTCTAGATTTAAGAGGAGGAGCACACCTTTTAGCAGAGGTTAATGTTGAGGAGGTTTATGCCTCACGCATGGATTCTTTATGGCCTGCTGTTAGAGACGCTCTTAAGGCTGAAAGAGGGCAAATTGGAAGTATAAGGAAACTAAAGGAAAGTTCGTTCGGACAGTTACGAATTAGTGTTTCAAAAAAAGAGGGTTTAGTGCGGGCGATTGAAATTGTTCAGGCTATGGCTGTCCCAGTTTCGTCGGTTAATGCGCTTGGCTCGAAAGACTTATTAGTTTCAGGTCAAGATGGTGAACTTACTATTGAATTGAGTGAAGCTGAAAAACTAGCGACTAATGACCGTACACTTAAGCAGTCTTTGGAAATCATACGAAGAAGGGTTGACGAGGTTGGTACACGTGAACCTACAATACAGAGGCAAGGAGAACGTAGGATACTTATTCAAGTTCCTGGAATTGGCTCAGCAAATGAATTAAAAAGCCTTATAGGCACAACTGCAAAATTAACATTCCAGGAGGTTGTTCGTCGAATCTCTAACCCAGATGAAGCTATTAGACCAGAGAATGGTTTGTACAAAGCTTACAGTAAAGAAAGTACAAATGCTGAGTATTATATATTGAAAAAATCCCCAGTAGTAACTGGTGAAGATCTTACAGACGCTCAGCCTTCATTCGATCAAAACGGTCTACCTTCAGTAAACTTTCGTTTTAATCCCTCTGGAGGAAAGAAGTTTGGTTTATTTACAGCGAAGAACATAGGTTCACCATTTGCTATAGTCTTGGATAATGAGGTTATCAGTGCCCCTGTAATCCGAGATGCTATAATGGGTGGTTCAGGTCAAATAAGTGGAAGTTTTTCGGTGGAAGAATCCTCAGAGCTGTCTGTTTTGTTGCGAGCTGGAGCATTGCCTGCTGGAATGATATTTCTTGAAGAACGTACTATCGGTCCCGAATTAGGGCAGGACAGTATAGACGCTGGAAAAGTTGCATGCATAGTCGCATTTATATCTGTATTGGTGTTTATGTTTTTAAGTTATGGGTTGTTTGGCGTGTTTGCTAATGTGGCCTTGATTATTAATGTAACTTTAATATTTGGTTTATTAAGCGTAGTTGGTGCAACATTAACGCTCCCTGGAATTGCAGGAATTGTACTAACAATTGGTATGGCTGTAGATGCAAATGTTTTAATTTTTGAGCGAATTAGAGAAGAATTAAAGACCGCCAAGGGTCCTGCAAGAGCAATTGAAGTTGGTTATGAAAAAGCATTAAGCGCTATCTTGGATGCAAATATTACTACATTGATAACAGCTATTATTTTGTTCGTGATGGGTTCGGGCCCAGTCCGAGGTTTTTCAATAACACTCGGTTTTGGGATCATTACGTCAGTATTTACGGCAATTTACCTCACTCGTCTTTTTATTATTATTTGGTTCGAGCGGAAACGTCCCAAAAGCATAGAGGTTTAAGATGCGGTTAAAGTTAATAAAAGGTAAAACGAATTATAATTTTTTTAATAATTGGAAGCTTTGGCTTGGCCTTTCTTCGATGCTAATTATTTTAAGTGGTGTTTCCTTATTTTTTCAGGGTCTTAATTACGGAATTGATTTTAGAGGAGGTACAACGATTAGGACAGAATCAGAAATCACTATAGAAGTTTCTAAGTATAGGCATGCTTTGGATGCTTTAAACCTTGGAGATATAGTGATTACAGAAGTATTTGATCCAACATTTAGAGAAAATCAGAATGTCACTCAGATTAGAATTGAGGCGCAAGAGGGGGACGAAAGCATAACTGCATCAACGGTTAAGTCAGTGGAACTGGCATTATCAGCTTTGGACCCTAATATAAAGTTTCCTTTGGTTGAAAGTGTTGGTCCGAAAGTTTCATCTGAATTAGTAAAAGCTGCTGTTTGGGCGGTTATATCTGCTATTGGAGCGGTATTATTCTATATATGGCTTAGATTTGAATGGCAATTTGCTTTGGGAGCAGTCTTAGCATTGGTTCATGATATTATTTTGACGATGGGAATTTTTTCACAAGTACAAATTAAATTTGATTTAGCTATAATAGCCGCCTTGTTAACAATTGTTGGTTACTCTTTAAATGATACGGTCGTCGTTTTTGATCGAGTTCGAGAAAATTTACGTAAATATAAAAAGAAAAACCTAAGTGATGTCTTGAATATGTCTATAAATGAAACATTGGCTCGTACAATCATGACATCGGTTACTACTTTGTTAGCATTATTCTCTCTTTATGTCCTTGGTGGGGACGTGATTAAAGGCTTTGTTTTTGCTATGATATGGGGCGTAATCGTTGGAACTTATAGCTCTATTTTTATAGCAGGAACAGTACTACTTTATTTGGGGGTTAAGCGAGATTGGTCGAAATCTTCTGCCAACAAAGGAAATCAATTCGGTGACATTGACGCGTGATTGATACACTTAGTGTTATTCTTGATGAAGGTGTGTTTGCCTACTTGGCCGTAGGGGCAGTATTAGCAGGTTTAGTGAGGGGATTTTCAGGGTTTGGGACAGCAATGGTGTTTATACCTATTGCTGGGCAAGTTCTTTCTCCAGTAGCAACTCTGATAGTCTTGCTAGTTATGGAACTGATTGGACCAATACCAAATATTCCAAGAGCAATACGTGATGGGAAACTCCCTGATTTAGTTAGGCTAATCATGGGAGCGGCTATTGGTGCACCTATTGGGGTTTATCTTCTTAACCTCATGTCAGCGGATACTTTTAGCCTTTTAGGGGCTGTGTTTAGTTTATGTCTGCTATTATTACTGATTTGCGGGGTTAGGTATAAAGGTACTTTGAATCAGGGGCTTATATTCTTTACTGGTGCCATAGGTGGTTTATCTGGAGGTGCTTTTGGAATTCCTGGGCCACCTGTTATTATGCTTTATATGGCCTCTTCACTCCCAGCTTCCGTTATTCGAGCAAATAACACGCTTTTTTTGAATTTGATTTATATTTTATTATTTTTAATCTTTTGGTTAAAAGGAATGTTAGTATTTAATTTTATAATTGTTGGTTTGATCATAGCGGTGCCATATTTAGTTTTTTGTGTTGTTGGAGCTAAATTGTTTAACCCCGGCAGGGAAAAACTATACCGTATTGTTGCCTATACCATAATTTTCTTTTCGGCTATTTCTGCTTTACCAATTTGGAGTTGATACTAGATGCGTATTACTGAAGTCTCATATGAGTATGGTTTACCAATAAAAGGATACGGGGTTGGGTTTTTTAGAATTGGATCCGATATAAAATGGGGAAACTTATTTACTTTTAATAAGGAAATACTTTCTTGGAGTGGTTTTAATGATGCAAATTTAATAGTTATTGCTAATTCTGAAATAGATGTCCTACTAGTTGGTACTGGTGTTAAACTCTCTGAAATACCCACTACATTTAGAAATAGTATTGAGGCGGCGGGTGTTGGTGTTGAAACAATGTCGACGCCTATTGCCTGTAGAACCTACAATGTATTATTGGGAGAAGGTCGTAGAATTGGAGCAGCATTATTGGCAATCTAATAATTTACCATTTACCCACGTTCTTCATGCTTACCCAAGGTTCAATAGGTTTTAGGGTATTGTTCATTTGAAGTAACTCTATTGAAACATTATCTGGAGAACGAATGAAAGCCATTCTACCATCGCGAGGTGGACGATTTATAGTTACATTGTTTGCCATTAAATATGTACAAGTTTCATAAATATTTTCAACTTGATATGCTAAATGCCCAAAATGTCTACTATCAGATGGCAATAGGTCGTCACCGTCCCAATTATAAGTAAGTTCTAAATGAGCATTTTCTTGCCCAGGAGGAGACATGAATACTAGTGTAAATCTTCCAGATTCACTATCCATTCTACGTGTCTCCTCTAGCCCTAAAAGCTTGTAAAATGAGATAGAGTTTTGTAAATTTTTTACTCTTACCATAGTATGCAAATATTCAATTTTCATGGGAACCTTCCAAGATTAGTTAATTAATTAAATATATACTAGTCACTATCGGTTATAATTATGCAGTGAAAGTGTTAATTTGTAACGCAGATATAAATTTTAAGCCCAGTTTAATTGTACTCTTGTTATAATTGATAGGAATTTATGGCAATTTTTAAAACATAATACCTCAAAACGTAAAAGGTAGGTTGGCGTGTTAGTTGATCATGAAGTTGTCATATAATCTTTATGCATGACTGTGTCAGATAATAGATATACATATTTTTTTACTTCCTAAAGCTGAGGGCAAACCCACATTCTCAATATGAAGTTAGGGTGTATACATAGAAAATACCTAAAGTTATAATTGACTGGTTCCTTTAATACATTCAGTGTTTGAAGATTATATGTGGGGGGTGGTTAATTTAGCAAAAACGCATTGGGAGTGTTCGATGTATTGATTTTAGGTGAGTTGTAAATCAAACAACATCAGAATTGGCGAGAGATTACTAACTAATTAAATGTAGAGTAGAATAAAAACGCCACTTAACAGTGGCGTTTTAAATTGAGTTAGAAAACTGGATTAATCTAGAGCTACTAGTTCGCCAGCAGAAGCTCTTCCGTCACGGCCTTCGACCATGTCGTATTGAACCTTTTGATCATCTCTTAAACCTGTCAGACCTGCTTGCTCAACAGCTGAGATGTGAACAAAAACGTCTTTTCCGCCATCATCTGGTGCGATGAAGCCGAAGCCTTTAGTTGTATTAAACCATTTTACGGTGCCATTAGCCATTCCCGTATCTCCTTTTTTATTCCGCCCACATTATGCGGCGGTTCGGTGCAGCATCTTCAAGTTGGTCCGGCTGCTAGAAAGAAGGCGGGAACGTAAAGTCTGTATCACAAGCCATCTTATTAGCGGAATTTTCAGAAACTGCAATAAAAACTTCAAAAAAGATAAAATAATAAATAATATATATGTTTTTTATCACATAATGAAAAAATATATATATTATTTATTATCTTCTATTATTTAAATTATGATAAATGAGGTTTTTATCTTACGTTCGATAATTAGTTTAATATATTACACGTTAAGATGATCTTAATATCAATAATTCTGGAGATGAAATGATAAAAATTTATGGAATAAAAAACTGTGATAAATGCCGGAAAGCTTTTTCTGAGTTAAAAAAGCGATGGGATAATGTTGAGTTTATTGATATTAGAAAAAACCCTTTAAATTCAGTAGATATAGAACGTTTTATTAAAGTTTTTAAACTTGATTTAGTTAATAAACGATCCACAACCTGGCGTCAATTAAGTGATGAACAACAGTCTCTTTCGGTTGAAGAGTTAATAATTTTTGCACCATCAGTAATGAAGCGTCCGATAGTTGATAATGGTATGTTGTTTTTAGGGTGGAACACTGAAATTAAAAAGGCTTTGGGTTTAGTTAAATAGCAAGTTTTAAAAAACTATATTTAAATTTTTACTATAGGTCTGGAGGTAAAATAGAAATTTTCAGCAAGCTAATTATTTCTGTTAATGGTAATATTTCAGTATTTTTTTCTCCTAACCGCCGGATGGTAACTGTTTGATTCTCTACCTCCTTATTCCCTAGAGCAAGTATAATTGGAACCTTCTTCAAAGAATGTTCTCTAACTTTATAATTTATTTTCTCGTTTCGAATATCTGTCTCAACCCGAACTCCCACGTCTCTTAAGGAGTTCACTAAAGATGTGACCATCTCATTTGCGTCCGATATTATCGACGCTACTACCACTTGGACTGGAGCAAGCCAAAAAGGCAGTTTTCCGGAGTGCTCCTCGATCAATATACCTATGAATCTTTCAAAAGAACCAAGAGTTGCTCTGTGTAACATCACTGGGCGATGCTTTGCGCCGTCGTCTCCAACATAGTTGGCATCCAGCCTTTCAGGCATTACAAAGTCAACCTGGAATGTTCCACACTGCCAATCGCGTCCAATTGCATCTGTTAAGACAAACTCTAACTTTGGTCCATAGAATGCACCTTCCCCAGGGTTCATTTCAGGTTCAATACCAGCAGCCCTAGTAGCGGATAGAAGGGCGCTCTCTGCTTTTTCCCAAACTTCATCAGAACCTGACCTAGTCTGTGGTCGATCAGAAAATTTTATTTTATATTTAGGAAACCCTAAGTCTTTGTAGATGTTTGCTAAGAACTCAATAAAAAATTTAGTCTCAGACTCTATTTGATCTTCTTGACAAAATATGTGGCCGTCATCCTGGGTAAACCCACGAACCCTCATAATTCCATGTAATGCACCTGAAGGTTCGTATCGATTACATGACCCGAACTCAGCCATCCGTAATGGTAACTCTCTATATGACTTTAAGCCCTGGTTAAATATTTGGACATGACATGGGCAATTCATCGGTTTAAGGGCATTTACAGCCTTTTCTTTAGCGTGCTCTTCATCAACCTCTACAATGAACATATTTTCTTGGTATTTTTCCCAATGTCCCGACTTCTCCCAAAGTTTTCTGTCAACAACTTGAGGTGTGTTTACCTCAACATAATTTCCGTCTATTTGCTTTCTTCTCATATAATCTTGAAGTGTTGTGTAAATTTTCCATCCATTTGGGTGCCAAAAAATCTGCCCTGGAGCCTCTTCTTGCATATGGAAAAGATCCATAGTCTTACCTAACTTTCGGTGATCCCGTTTTTCTGCCTCCTCTAAGAAATTTAGATGACCTTTAAGGCCTTCTCGGCTTTGGAAAGCGACCCCATATATCCTTTGAAGCATTTTGTTTTTGGAATCCCCACGCCAATATGCGCCCGCAACTGACATAAGTTTAAAGCCGTCTGCTGGAATCTGACCAGTATGTTGGAAGTGGGGTCCTCGACAAAGGTCCTGCCAATTTCCATGCCAATACATTCTTAAAGGTTCTTCATTTCCTATAGCGTCAATTAACTCAACTTTATATTCTTCATCATTTTGTTTGTAGAATTCAATAGCTTTAGATCTTTCCCAAATTTCAGTGGTTATAGGATCCCTTAAATTAATTATTTCCTTCATTTTTTTTTCGATTGTTATAAGGTCGTTTGGTGTGAAGGGCTCCTTCCTGTCAAAGTCATAATACCATCCATTTTTGATTACTGGTCCTATAGTAACCTTTACGTCGTCCCAAAGCTCTTGGACTGCTCTAGCCATTACGTGTGCTAAATCATGCCTTATTAACTCTAAGGCGGGAGCACTATCTTTTATGGTGTTAATTGAAATTGCCCCACTTTTATTTATAGGCCAATTTAGATCCCAATGCTGTCCATCTATAAATGCAGATATTGCTGTCTTTGATAGCGACATCGATATTGATTTCGCTACCTCAAAAGGAGTTACCCCTAGTGCAAAATCACGTTTATGGCCATCAGGAAAAGTTAAATATATTTTACTCAAAAAGTAGTCTCCTCGTTGATTTGACGCCTACGGAACGCCCGTTTACAAAGCTTGATCTGTAAATGTACTATACTTTATATAGGCGTCAAGACCAATTATTTCTTATCTGACAATTATACTGTTTTTACTTTACTGATGTCTGAGAACTTTATTTTGAGTATTAGATTGTTTTTGTATAAAGTGATTTTTATTTAGAGGAGTTTTTATTTTGACAGAGTATTTTTATGGAACTTCTGGAAACAAAATAGCTTATAATAAAATAACTGGCAGCAGCCCGGGGTTAGTGTTCTTGGGTGGATTTATGTCAGATATGGAAGGTAGCAAAGCTATGTTCCTAGAAAGTTATGCCAAAGAAACTGGGCAAGGTTACCTTAGGTTTGATTACTCTGGCCATGGTAAGTCTTCAGGGAAGTTTTCAGATGGCACTATTGGCCAATGGTTTACTGATGCAGTTGACGCTATTGATGCACTAACTAATGGGCCACAAAATTTAGTAGGGTCCTCAATGGGTGGGTGGATAGCGTTACTAATAGCAAAGAAATTTCCAAAACTTGTAGATGGTATTGTCACAATAGCTGGAGCACCTGACTTTACGGAAGATAGTTTATGGAAAAACTTTTCTGTTGATGAAAAAGAAAAACTTAAAACTGGAGAACTTTTAATACCTTCAGAATATGGTGAGCCATACATTATTACCAAAGAATTAATTAATGAGGGAAGATCAAATCTAGTGTTACGTGAACCTCTAGATTTTCAAGTTCCTGTTAGAGTTCTCCAAGGTACAGCGGATATGTCCGTAGAGGTGAAAACGGCAATTCGTTTATTTAACCATATAAATGCTAAAGATATAGAACTGACACTACTTAAGGGTGAAGATCATAGGTTTTCTAGTGATCAGGCACTTTCTTTGATTAAGCGTACAATTTCATTTTTATAACAGTTGAATCAAACAAATTTTAATCACTAAAGTTTAATCTGTACATTTTGACGAGCGAAAGCAACATCACGATCATTCACGCCAAGTAAGGAGCCGAGTATCCGCAAAAGACTATTTTCGTCATCTTCTCTAATGCCGTCAGCTAGAACTAACTCCCAAAATATTTCAATTATTTCATTTCTTTTCTCTAGCGGTACAAATTCTTTTATTACCTTAGTAAACCTAACGCTGTCTGAAGATTCATCTTCTAATAGCTCGGCTTTGTTGATGAGATCTGTTACCTCTAATTCTGAAATTAAAAACCGTTTCTTAAGTATAATTTTAATACGAGACTTTTCAACAGATGAGTACTCATAATCACTTTTTGCTATCTTTATGAGTAATGCTGTGAGTGCTAATCTCTCATCATTGTGTTCAACCGGTTCTGAAGTTGATTTCGAATTTCTTTTAAAAAAGTTTTTTATCATCTCTCTCACTTTGTAGTAAAAATTGGATTTTGGCTATGAGCCTTCGACTATTACTAGATCTCCATTTGAAATAGGATCTCTAAGTTTTTTTGCTTCCTGGTAACCGAGACTTTCATAGCAAGCAATCGCTGTTTCTAAACTTTCAAACTCAATAACAACTGTTCTACTCTTTGAAACGCCTTCCCGTACATCTTGTGCCCCACCTCGAATTAAAAATTTGGCACCAAACTTTGCAAATGGGCTTTTGTTTGCTTGTTGGTAATTTTTGTATTTGTCGACATCTTCAATGTCCATATGTGCAACCCAGTAACCCTTAGCCATTTTAAAATCCTTTTATATTTATTTTTACATCTAAACTAATCTTGATATCATTTTTGTCGTTTTTATAAAGTCAGAAAACAATGGATGAGGATTGAAAGGTTTAGATTTAAGCTCTGGATGAAACTGTACTCCGATGAACCAAGGATGGTCTTTTAACTCTATTATCTCGGGTAGTAGATCATCTGGAGACATTCCGGAGAAAATAAGACCTAACTTCTCCAATTCAATTCTAAATTTTACATCAACTTCATAGCGATGACGATGTCGCTCTTCTATAAGTAAATTACCATAAATTTGTGCAGCTTTTGAACCCAATTTCAGTTTGGCATTATAAGCCCCAAGGCGCATAGTTCCGCCCTTATTGTCATGCTCTTTTCTTTTAACCTTACTGTTTCCCTGCACCCATTCTTTGAGGTGATATACAACGTGCGTAAAACGATTCTTTTTCTTCTTATTTTCAAATTCCTCTGACCCAGCATTTTTAATTTTTGCAAGGTTTCTTGATGCCTCCACCACCGCCATCTGCATACCAAGGCAAATACCAAGATAGGGGATATTACGTTCTCTCGCGAAGCGAGCCGCCTTGATCATTCCTTCGGTACCTCTTTCTCCGAATCCGCCTGGAACTAAAATAGCGTCAAACCCCTCTAGGAACGGCTCTGCTGGGGTCAGATCAAACGCCTCTGCATCTACCCAAGATATTTTAATTTTTACGCGGTTTGCAATGCCCGCGTGAGTTAATGCCTCAGCAACTGATTTATATGCATCCTCTAGTTGAGTATATTTCCCTACTATTGCAACTTTTAGCTCGCCTTCTGCATTGAAAATGCGATCGTATACGTCTTCCCAGCGCTTTAAATTAGGTTGTGGTGCAGGAGAAATGCCAAAGGCATCCAGAACAGCCTGATCTAATCCCTCCCTATGATAAGCTAAGGGAGCTTCATATATGGATTTTAGATCTTGTGCACTGATTACGCAATCAGATCTTACGTTACAAAACAGTGCGAGTTTCTCTCGTTCTTTTTTGGGGATAGGTCGCTCAGATCTGCAAACCAGAACATCTGGAGCAATGCCAATGGAGCGAAGTTCTTTAACACTGTGCTGAGTGGGTTTAGTTTTTAACTCTCCTGATGCAGTTATGTACGGTAATAAAGTTAGGTGAACATAAATGCATTCTCCACGTGGTTTGTCTTGACCAAATTGCCTTATGGCCTCAAAAAAAGGTAACCCTTCAATGTCGCCAACCGTCCCCCCGATTTCACAAAGCATAAAGTCTACATCAGCTTCATTAATCTTTAAAAACTCTTTAATTTCATCAGTAACATGTGGGATTACTTGAATAGTTCGACCGAGATAATCACCTCTTCTTTCTTTTTCAAGAACTGTAGAGTAAATTCGACCCGAACTAATCGAATCTGTATTAGTTGCCGCAACACCGGTAAAACGCTCGTAATGTCCTAGGTCAAGATCTGTCTCTGCACCATCATCAGTGACGAATACTTCTCCGTGTTCGAAAGGGCTCATTGTTCCAGGGTCAACATTTAAATATGGATCTAATTTCCTTAAACGTACAGAGTATCCTCTAGCCTGCAGTAAAGCACCTAGGGCCGCAGAAGCTAGCCCTTTTCCTAATGATGAAACGACTCCACCGGTAATAAATATATATTTTGCCATTATAGTTGAGTGCCCCGTGATACTTATTTTGTAGTTTTAGATTGCCCTAAAAAGCGACCTACCCACGGGATTTAGATAGTAATGTATTTTACAGATTTTAACAACACCATAACTTAATATTAAATGTATAAAGGATATTTATTTTATAGAGTTTGTATTTGCGAACCTAGATTATTTGTCTGCTCTTGGAGGAGTTAAAGGGGAAGAGCCATCCAAGGTTGGTACCGTTGGAGAATTTTTATCTCCATCTTTTTTTAGTTCCTGGATCAACTCAATATTATCTAAAACAGAAGAATCAGTTGATTTTTGTGCTGCCACCACTGTGAGAGTAATCGAGGTTATTACGAAAGATACGCCTAATGCCCAAGTCACTTTTCCTAGGGCACTAATTCCTGGTCTACCTGTCATTCCACCGCCGCCGCCGCCGCCGCCTATGCCAAGCCCACCACCCTCAGACCTTTGAATCAGTACAATACAAATTAAGGCCAGAGTAATAATTAGATGAATAGTTAAAATTATATTTTGCATTTTCACAGTTCTTTATTACACTTGGGCTTGTCTTTAAGGTGACAAGTGACTGCTTGCAAGGTTTTTTATAGAAAAGATTATTTCAATTGTAAGAATATAACTTTCACAATTGAACTCGCACAGGTATACGAATCTAGTTAGATTACCTTTAAGGAGATATTATGGCTAATGTCGTTGTTGTTGGAGCTCAGTGGGGTGACGAAGGAAAAGGTAAAATCGTTGATTGGCTAAGTGAACGAGCTGATGTAATTGTACGTTTCCAAGGTGGCCATAATGCTGGACATACTTTGGTTATTGATGGAGAAGTTTTTAAGCTTTCTTTAATGCCGTCTGGTATAGTTCGAAAAGGAAAGCTAAGTGTTATCGGAAATGGAGTTGTCTTAGATCCATGGCACTTCTGTGAAGAAATAGAAAAACTTAGACGGCAAGGGGTGGAGATAACTCCTGAGAACTTGATTGTTGCTGAAAACACACCGCTTATCCTCCCAGTACATGGTGAATTAGATAGGGCTAGAGAGTCCCAAGTTGACATAGCGAAAATTGGCACTACTGGGCGAGGTATAGGGCCAGCCTACGAAGATAAAGTTGGAAGACGGGCTGTTCGAGTTTCGGACTTAGGTGACAAAGACACACTTGTTAAAAGGGTAGAGAGATTACTTTTACATCATAATACATTGCGTCGTGGTATGGATATGACTGCTGTAAATGCAGAAAATTTAATAAAAAAATTGGAAGATGTAGCACCAGAAATACTTAAATATGCAGCACCTGTTTGGAAGATTTTGAACGAAAAAAGAAAGTCTGGCAAACGTATACTATTTGAGGGTGCTCAGGGTTCTTTGCTTGATGTCGATTTTGGAACTTATCCGTTTGTTACATCATCTAATGTAATTGCCGGGCAAGCAGCAACTGGTTCAGGTGTTGGTCCTGGGGCAATCGATTTTGTACTAGGGATAGTTAAGGCATATACAACACGAGTTGGAGAAGGTCCGTTTCCCTCAGAGCTATCTGATCATGATGGACAGAGGCTTGGGGAAAGGGGAAAGGAGTTTGGCACAGTGACAGGACGAAAAAGGCGCTGTGGATGGTTTGATGCAGCATTGGTTAGGCAAACCTGTGCGACATCGGGCGTCGCGGGAATAGCTCTAACAAAACTTGATGTTCTTGATGGGTTTAAGGAACTACGTATTTGTGTTGGCTACGAGTTGGATGGCAGGAAACTTGATTTTTTGCCAACAGCTGCAGACCAGCAGTCGCGTTGCACTCCAATCTATGAGACTATGGAGGGATGGAGCGAAAGTACTGAGGGTGCTAGAAGTTGGGTTGATTTACCTCCTGAAGCTATTAAATACGTTCGTCGAGTGGAGGAATTAATTGGATGTCCTGTTGCAATGTTGTCCACTTCGCCAGAACGAGAAGATACTATTCTTGTGACAGATCCTTTTTCAGATTAATTTTAAATCAGGAGAAAAAATGAAGTATAAAAGCCGTAGAAAGCTATCGCTAGTAATCCTTATAATAGGGCTACCTCTATACATTATTGCCGCCGTTTTGGTAATGAGCTTTTTTCCGCGACTTAATCTCTTTGTAGAGCTTTTTGTTTATGTTTTTTTGGGTGTCATTTGGGCTCTACCCTTTAAGTTCATTTTTAAGGGGATTGGACAGGTTGAAAAGCCAGAGACCTAGGGTTAATTCAATCGCTATAATTGAATTGGAAATAACAATTGGATAAATTGATTAATCTTACTGAGACTGTAATGTTGCTTGGTAATGGACCGTACACCAAAAACGATTTTAAAATAGGGTTATCAAACTCGTCCTATGTGATAGCCGCTGATGGGGGAGCAAACGCTGCTCATCGTGAGGGAGTAAAGGCTAAGTTTGTAATAGGAGATATGGATTCTGTTTCTGCAAAAGTTAAAGCTTTTTACAACAAAGATGAATTGTATGAAATCAATTGCCAAGAAAATACAGATTTAGAAAAGTGCTTGCGTCTATCCAAGGCTGCAAAATTAATTGGTATTGGTTTTTTAGGGGGGAGACTTGATCATGAGCTTGCAAACTTGTCGGCTTTAGTAAAGTTTCCTGAGCAAACATGTATATTGATTGGGTCAAGAGACATATGTTTTCTCTGCCCTAGTCTTCTTTCAATTAAGTTGCCGATTGGAACTCGTTTTTCAGTGTTTCCAATGAGTTCAATTGAGGGGACTAGCGAAGGGTTAAAGTATCCAATAGATAATTTAGTATTGAATCCTACAAAAAAGATTGGAACTTCTAACGAAGTAGTTTCGAAAGTCAAATTAAGCTTTAACCATAGGTCAGCTATAATTATACTCCCTAAAAAATACCTTACAAATGTTCTTGAAGTACTTTAGTAATTCTTTGAGTAATAAAATAACTCTGAAATATCAAAATGGAAAAATCTGTGAATTTGAAAGATATTGATAGGGCAAAGTTGGCGGCAGCAACTATTGCGGTCGAATACGTGAAAGACGGTATGAATGTTGGTCTTGGCACTGGATCTACGGCTGCCTGGATGATAAAATGTTTGGCGGACAAGATCTATAATGAAGGAATAAGTATTAAGGCTGTTCCGACTTCTAATCAGACTGCTAAACTTGCTTTAGAACATCAGATACCAATAACCACACTAGACGAGGTAAAATTCCTAGATATTACAATTGATGGTACTGATGAATGCGATGAAAACTATAACCTTATTAAAGGTGGTGGTGCAGCCTTGTTGCATGAGAAAATTGTTGCTGCAGCTTCAAAGAAGGTAATTATTATAGCTGATCAATTTAAATACGTGGATACATTGGGTTCTTTTCCACTTCCGGTTGAATTGATCAAATTTGGTTGGAGTTCAAGTAAAGAATGCGTCGTATCTATTTTAAATAAGCTTGGTTATAAAAGTTACCAAATTAACTTAAGAATGAATGATAATGTTCCACTAAAAACGGATGAGGGAAATTTTATTTTAGACTTAGAGCTTGCAAAAATTTCGGAACCTTTGTTATTGAGTCGGGAACTTAACTTAGTTCCTGGTGTTGTGGAAAATGGATTATTTATTAATAGCTGTGACCTTTTAATCCTGGGGAAAAATGCGGGAAAGGTTTCGGTACATGAACCATCAAGGAATATGGTATCTAGCCGGGACGTAGATGTGGACCGAATTTTTCGAGAGTTTAAATATTAGAGAGTAAGTTTTAGATGAAATTTGACTGTGATCTTTTTGTTATTGGCGGTGGTTCTGGAGGAGTTAGGGCCGCTCGTGTTGTTGCGGCGCAAGGATATAAAGTTAGCCTTGCAGAGGGAGATAGAATGGGTGGCACTTGTGTCATTCGGGGGTGTGTTCCAAAAAAATTGATGGTTTATGCTTCCAAATACCAAGAAAGCTTTGATGAAGGAAGAGAGTATGGTTGGGATGTAAATGTGACTGGGTTTTCTTGGGAGCATTTCAGAAAAAAGCTAGATGCAGAACTAGCTCGATTAGAAAAAGTGTATAGGAAACTTCTTGAAACATCGGGGGTTAGAGTTTTTAATGATTGGGCGCAAATTAAAGACCCTCATACGGTCTTGTTGGGCTCAGGTGAGGAAATTAGAGCAAAGACTATCTTGATTGCGGTAGGAGGACAGGCAGTTAAACCTGATATAACTGGTTCAAACTTTGGTATGATTTCAGATGATGTTTTTGGACTTAACGAGTTACCGAAGTCACTTTTAATAGTTGGAGGTGGTTATATAGCGAGTGAATTTTCTTGTATTTTTAATGGGTTAGGAGTCGATGTAACTCAAATTTATAGGGGACAAAATATATTGAGGGGTTTTGATGATGAGGCATCACAATTGATTTCTGAAACCATGGTGGCCAAGGGAATAAAAGTAAGGTGTAATGAAAATATTTTAAAACTTAGCCGTGAAACTGACCAATTGAAGATTGATTTTCAGCTTGGGTCGACGGAATTGTTTGATGATGTATTGTTCGCAACTGGGAGAAAGCCCAACACTCAATCCTTAGGCTTACATAATGTTGGTATAAAAACAGGGACATCTGGTGAGATATTAGTAGATAAATATTCACAAACGGATCAACCATCAATTTTTGCAATAGGGGATGTGACAAACAGAATTAATTTAACACCTGTAGCAATAAATGAGGCAATGGCTTTTGCTCAAACTATGTTTTTTGGAAATCCCACACCAGTTGATCATCATTTGGTACCCTCAGCAGTTTTTACACAACCAGAATTAGGGTCCATTGGATTAAGCGAAAAAGATGCCGTAAAGATCGAACCAATATTAGTTTACGAATCTAAGTTTAGATCCATGCAGAAATCTTTTATTTCCAAAAGTGAGGAAGTATTGATGAAATTGATTGTATCAAAACAGACAAATGTGGTAATTGGTTGCCATATTGTAGCGCCTGATGCAGCAGAAATGATCCAACTTGCATCAATTGCTATTAAGATGGGGGCGACCAAAGATCAGTTTGATCAAGTCTGTGCAGTGCACCCTACAATGGCAGAGGAGTTAGTTACGATGAGAAATCCAATTAATAGAGGTTGAATTTGAATATTAAGGCCCCATTTAACGGGTAAGAGGTTTAAGTTTGAAAATTCTTGTAAAGGAAAAAATTAATGGCCGGTAATAATGGTGGTGGCCCTTGGGGCGGCAGTGATAACAGTGATGACGGACAAAAGACTAATGAGCCAGTTGGTTCAGGTGTCGGAGGACAAAAAATTCCTGAAATTGAAGATATTGTGAAAAAAGGTCAGGAACAACTTCGTGTCTTAATGGGAGGAAAAGGCGGCAAAACCGGTGGTTCTGGCGGACAAACTGGAGGTGGGGGGATCTCAAAAGGATCTCTTGGTCTAGTAGCACTAGGAGCAGTAGCTCTCTGGTTGTTTACCTCACTTTACTCTGTGAAGCCCGAAGAACAGTCTGTGGAATTATTCCTTGGAGAATTCTCGTCAATAGGAAATCCCGGTTTAAATTTTGCACCGTGGCCATTTGTTTCAAAAGAAGTGATTCCGGTAACAAGAGAGCAAACAGAAGATATTGGTTTAGGTGGCAGAGGTGATAGTGGCCTGATGCTTACTACGGACGAAAACATTGTTGATATTGATTTTCAAGTTGTGTGGAATATAAATGATCCAGCAAAGTTTTTATTTAACCTTGCTGAACCAAGGTCAACAATTAGAGCAGTTTCTGAGTCCGCTATGCGAGAAGTAATAGCTAGATCAGAACTGGCTCCAATCCTTAATAGGGATAGGCAAATTATTGCTGATACCGCCCAGTTACTTATCCAAGAGACGATGAATGAGTACGATAGTGGAGTAAACATAGTTAGATTAAATCTTGATAAAGCTGACCCACCTTTAGAAGTTATTGATAGCTTTAGAGAGGTTCAGGCGGCAGAGCAGGAAAGAGATAAATTAGAGAGGCAGGCCGATGCTTATGCTTATACGGTATTAGCTGGAGCGCGTGGTCAAGCCTCTATGTTACTCGAACAGGCCGAAGGTTATAGGGCTATGGTAGTAAATGGAGCTGAAGGTGAAGCAAGTCGGTTCTCAGCTGTATTGGCAGAGTATACAAAGGCACCAGAAGTAACCAGAAAACGACTTTATATCGAAGCTATGGAAGGAATTTATGGCTCCATGAATAAGATTATTGTAGATGATACTGGTGGTGGGGGGGCTTCAAATATTGTTCCATATCTACCTTTAAATGAGCTTATGAACAAAAGTAACAATAAATCAGGGGAGTCAAACTAATGAGTAAAAGTCTTCTCATATCAGTTTTTGCAGGTGGTTTAATACTTATATTACTTTCATCTGTTTTTATAATCGACGAACGTCAAAAAGGTTTAGTTCTACAGTTCGGACAAATCAAAGCCGTTAAAGAAGATCCAGGCTTAGCGTTTAAAATACCTTTCATTCAAGAAATCGTACGATACGATGACCGTATATTATCCCTGGATACTGTTCCCACAGAAGTAACTCCATCGGATGATCGGCGGCTTGTGGTAGATGCTTTTGCAAGATACAGAATTTTAGATGTTGTTCAGTTTAGACAAGCTGTTGGTGTCGGAGGGTTGAGAACTGCTGAAGATAGGTTGGAGAGTATATTAAACCCTGTTATTAGAGAAGTGTTGGGTTCTGAAGGTGTTACATCTAATACAATTTTATCTGCAGACCGTGCAGAACTTATGTCTCGTATAACAGAGCAAGCCCGTCGAAAGGCATTACCTCTAGGTCTTGAGGTAATAGATGTCAGATTGAAGCAAACTAATTTACCTGAACAGAATCTGGATGCTACTTTTAGCCGGATGAGAGCAGAGCGTGACAGAGAAGCGGCTGACGAAATAGCTCGTGGTAAAGAAGCGGCTCAAAGATTACGTGCTCAAGCTGACAGAACTGTTGTCGAGTTAGTATCCGAGGCTACTAAACAATCAGAAATCGTTCGAGGTGAAGCAGATGCTCAACGAAACGCAATTTTTGCTAAAGCATACGGTGTGGATCCAGAGTTTTTTGAGTTTTATAGATCAATAAATGCTTATGGAACTGCATTAAGTGGAGATAGTACTACTATGGTAGTTCGGCCTGATAGTGAGTTTTTTAACTATCTTAAATCGGATAGTGGTAGTTGATATTTAATAAGCTTGTACTGGCAATTGGGTTAGTGTTGGCGCTTGAGGGTTGTATAATCGCTCTAGCGCCAACATACTTAGAGAAAATATTAAAAGTTTTACTTAAATCTACAGTAGATAATAGGCGCATAATAGGGCTTTCCGGCTTAGCTTTGGGAACCTTTTTAATATGGCTCTCAGTAAAAATTATATAAAAATTAATACATGACTAATATTTAAATTAAGGTAGTTTATTTCGTCTGTTACAACCTTAATAACTGCTCAAACACTATCTATTTTCGTCAATATACTTATTTATGAGGAACTTAATGAAACATAAATCTTTGACTTTTTATAAATTTGTATCAGTAGTTTTTCTACTAACTATATTTAGTGTGCATAATGCGGTAGCTGAAATGCCAAAAAGTTTTGCTGACTTGGCGGAATCTGTGAGCCCGTCTGTTGTAAATATTACCACCTCTACGGTTATTGAGGAGGTTACTAGGGAACAAAAACCGATAGTACCGAAAGGGTCACCTTTCGAAGATTTATTTAAAGATTTTTTAGAAAGAGATCAAAATAAAAAACCTAGATCTTCATCAGCTTTAGGGTCAGGTTTCATAATATCTGAAGATGGTTATATTGTAACTAATAATCATGTTATCGACAAAGCGGACAAGATAGAAATTGAATTTTTTAGTGGAAAGCGTCTTAAAGCAAAAGTAGTTGGATTGGACCCGAAGACCGACATTGCTCTTCTTAAGGTTGACAGTGATATACCTTTACCTTTCGTGTCATTTGGTGACAGCGACTCCGGTAGAGTTGGAGATTGGGTCATGGCTGTTGGGAACCCATTAGGTCAAGGTTTTTCTGTGTCAGTAGGCATTATATCAGCTAGAAAAAGAGAGTTGGCTGGTGCTTATGACGATTTTATTCAAACTGATGCAGCTATAAATAGAGGTAATTCTGGAGGACCTTTATTTAATACGTTAGGGGATGTGATTGGAGTTAATACAGCAATATTATCTCCAAACGGTGGTTCTATAGGCATTGGATTTTCAATGTCTTCAAATGTAGTGTCACCAGTTGTTGCGCAGTTAAAAGAGTTTGGAGAGACCAGGCGAGGTTGGTTGGGCGTAAGAATACAAGATTTAACTGAGGATATTGCAGAAGCAATTGGGATTGAGTCAATTGATGGAATTCTTGTTACTGAGGTACCTGATGGACCAGCAAAAGATGGTGGTATTAAATCAGGAGACATCATTTTAGTTTTTGATGAAATTGAAGTTAGTAATACTAAAGAATTGGTCAGAGTAGTTGGTAAAACAGCTGTTAATAAGACAGTAAATGTGGTGCTCCTTAGAAAAGGAAAGAAAAGAACTGTTAAAGTACGTTTAGGACAAAGAGAGTTAGCCGAGGCAACAGCATTTCCTAAAAATGAGACCCCGTTGGCTCCTGTTGTAGAGCTTATATTAGGTATGAGTTTGTCTGTGTTAAATGATAGTTTGCGGAGTGAGTTTAACTTAGATACAGACGCTGATGGTCTTATAGTTCAAGATATTCTAAAAAATAGTGAAGCTTATGAAAAAGGTATAAGAATCGGTGATTTGGTAGTTGAGATATCTCAAAAAAAACTACAATCTTTAAGCACCCTTAAAAAACTTCTTCAAGACTCTAAAAGTGCTCAAAAGAAATCATTACTATTTCTTATAAGATCAGAGAGTCGCTTACGTTTTTTATCCTTAAGGTTAGATTGATTTTTTTAAGTTGAATATTAATTTAAGACCTCATCGAGCATGAAAGATATGTCTTCAAGGTGCTTTGCAATAATATGACTAACATCTCCTTGACGTTGAATAGTTCCTGTTACTCTTAGTAACCTACTCTCTATGATGGCTCTTCTATACTGTTTAAATATGTTCTTCCAAATAATTATATTTGCTGTACCTGTTTCGTCTTCTAGAGTAATAAATACCACGCCGTTCGCTGTTCCAGGTCGTTGGCGAACTAGTACAAGTCCTGCCACAGATATAGTTGTTCCGTTCGGGGGGTCTTGTAGTTGAGAGTTTACTATACATGAAGGAGGCTTTGGCCAAATATTTTTATTTTTAGTTTTAATCATAAGAACAAAGATAGAACAAATATTTTTTTTTACAATATATAAAACTTGGTCTGGAAAAACTTGATAGTCTATACTATTCCCTTAACTCAGGTTTTATTTATGAGGCATCAAGATGGTTAAAATTACATATATTGAGTACAGTGGTGAAAAGCATTTAGTTGATGTTGAGCCTGGTTTGACCGTTATGGAAGGCGCTCGTAACAATAATATTCCAGGGATCGAAGCAGATTGTGGAGGAGCTTGCGCTTGCTCTACATGCCATGTTTATATCTCGGAAGATTGGATTGAAAAGTTACCAGAGAAAGATCCTATGGAAGAAGACATGCTTGATTTTGCATACGAGCCTGACTCGGTGCGTTCTCGTCTTACCTGTCAAATAAAAGTAACGGATCAACTCGATGGTTTAAGCGTTAATATGCCAGAAAGGCAAATATAGTGTTAACTTCTCGTTAAAGTAGGTTTAAGAAATCAGATTTTTTGAGGAAGTAAAAACATTAAAGAGCTCGCCATCCAATGTCTGATCGATAAAACCCTTCTGGCCAATCTATTTTTTCAACAGTTTTATAGGCTCGATCACGAGCTTCTAAAAGACTACCACCACGTGCAGTAATATTTAGCACCCTACCTCCATTTGCTATTAGGCTTGAGTTATCTCTTTTGGTTCCAGCATGAAAAATTTGATTGAGACTATCACTCTTTAATTCTTCAACAAAACGTATTTTTGAACCATTTCTGTAATTTCCGGGATACCCTTTAGTCGCCAGCACGATTGTAACAGAATGATCATCGGCCCAGTTTACTTTTGCTTGGTCTAGCTTAGTAGAAACGCATGCTATAATAAGATCTAACACCTGTGGACCTAGGCGTATCATCAAAGCTTGGCACTCAGGATCTCCAAGCCTAACATTATACTCTATAAGTTTTGGAATTCCATTTTTTATCATTAAGCCTGCAAAGAGAACTCCTTTGTAGGGTGTCCCTCTATTAGACATTTCTTCAATTGTGGGTTTTATTATACTTTCTATGGTTAGATCCATTATAGATTGAGTTAATATAGGGGCTGGGGAATATGCACCCATTCCTCCAGTATTAGGACCTTGATCATTATCATAAGCTGTTTTGTGGTCCTGTGCTGATCCAATGGGTAATAAGTTTTTCCCATCCGATAGTACAAAAAAAGATGCTTCTTCTCCCTCTAAAAACTCCTCAATAAGTATTTTATTTTCTAGAACACTCTCTTTTTGATCTAAAAAATCATCAATAGCATTGAAAGCAGTTTTCTGGTCCCTTGCAACTACAACTCCTTTGCCAGCTGCTAGGCCATCTAACTTTATGACAATAGGCACACCTTGCTTTATGACATATTCTTTCGCTTTTTTTGGATTGTTAAAAAACTCGAAATTTGCCGTAGGAACACCAACTTTTTTACATAAATCTTTTGTAAATTTTTTTGAGCTTTCTAACCTTGCCGCTTCTTTTGAGCATCCGAATACCTTTATTCCGCCTTTTCTGAGTAGGTCAGATATTCCATTTGCAAGTGGTCCTTCAGGACCTATTATAACTAGGTCTATTTTATTATTTTGTGAGAACTCTAGTACCTGAGAATTATTATAGATATCTATATCTGCACAGACCGCTATTTCAGCGATACCCGCATTACCAGGTGCAACTATTAGATTTTCACATTTAGGATTTTGTGCTACCGCCCAGGCTAATGAGTGTTCCCTACCTCCTGAACCGATAATTAATATATTCATTTAAAGTTCCAGTTTAATTCTCTTCCAATAGTTATTATGATGGCAATTAGGAAAGAACAAGAGAGCCAATTAAATGAAGTTAATTGATGAAGAGGATAAGAGCAGGAATGTCCCTGAATATGGTGTCTCTGAGATTTCAGCATCAATAAAAGGTTTAATAGAAAGTGAATTTTCAAGGGTTCGTGTAAGGGGTGAGATAGGAAGAGTATTCACTGCTCGGTCTGGTCATTTATACTATGATATTAAGGACGAAAAGTCTGTGCTAGCAGCGGTGACATTTAAAGGACAAGTATCTGGTTTGGCTATAGTTCCAGAAGAAGGACTTGAGGTTACGGCAACTGGAAAAATTACTAGTTTTGGAAGTCAATCAAAGTATCAACTTATAGTCGATGATCTCAAAGTTGCGGGAATCGGTGCATTAATGGCAATGCTCGAAAAAAGAAAAGAAACTCTTCAAAAAGAAGGTTTTTTTAATAAAGAAAATAAAAAACAAATTCCTTATATCCCTAATTTAATAGGAGTAATTACGTCACCTCAAGGGGCTGTTTTGAGTGATATTTTACATCGATTGCGAGATCGTTTTCCAAGGAATGTTGTGGTTTGGCCAGTGACTGTGCAGGGTGAAAAATGTGCAGTTGAGGTTTCTAAGGCCATAAGAGGCTTTAATGCTATCCCTGTTGGTGAGGGGAGCTATAGACCTGATGTGTTAATAATCGCAAGAGGGGGTGGTTCTATAGAAGATTTGTGGGGTTTCAATGAGGAAGTTGTAGTAAAAGAAGTAGCAAAATCCAGTATACCAATTATATCAGCAATTGGCCATGAAACAGATACTACTTTGATAGATTATGCGGCAGATATAAGAGCCCCGACGCCCACTGCCGCCGCAGAAATTGTGGTTCCCGTAAGAGTGAACCTAATTGCAGAACTGAAGAGGTTGGAAGGAAGATTAATTAATGTGATAGCTAAGGTCTATGAAATTAAAGCAGAAAGACTCACTTATTTATTTCGTTTTCTGAATCGACCTGAGGAGTTATTAGTTAGTCCTTCAGATAAACTGCACTCTATCAGTCTACGTATGCCAAAAGCATTGAACTATGCTATTCAAGGTAAAAGGTTAAACAGTGAAAGGATTATGGCTGGCCTAAGATCAAACTTGTTAAAGAATGTGGTTACTATTGCACAGACTTTATTTGAAGATCATTTTCAGTCAATTAGGAGGCTTATCGGTAGTCAGATTAAATTGAAAAGAAGTATTTTTGATGGTATTGGAGCACGGCTGAGTAATGAGAAACTAAAGGTGAACCTTAAGATTGCACATGAAAAACTTGAAACTTTAAATAGAAAATTATCGTTTCTTACGGAGATAGAGTTGAAAGAAAAGTCCAAGAGATTACAGTACAAAAGTCAACTTTTAAAGAATTTGAGTTATCACACTACTTTAGAGCGCGGTTATTCTGTAGTTTGGATTGATGAACAAATTATCTCATCAAAGTTAAACATCAAAAAGGAAAAAGATATAGTTATTGAATTCAAAGATGGAAAATATTTACTGTAGAAATAAACTTTAAACGAAATATTTAATTATTGAGAACCTTAAAAGAGATTAGTTTAATATTGAAAATATTCAGGCATAACCTCTTTTACTTCTATCCTCAAAGTACTACTCCATCTGTAATTGTGTAATTGTGTAATTGTAAAATTTTGGTAGAAAATGTCATTTTTTAAAAAGCTAAAAGATCGTTTATTTAGATCTTCTTCAAAACTGGAAGAAGGTATAGATCATATTGTAAAAGATGGAGGCGTAGAAGATACAAATTTAAATGATGCAGTAAACTTGAACCTTAATCATTTAAAGCCAACGCCTGAGCCTGAGATTACACCAGAGCCAACGCCTGAGCCTGAGATTACACCAGAGCCAACGTCTGAGCCTGAGATTACACCAGAGCCAACGTCTGAGCCTGAGATTACACCAGAGCCAACGTCTGAGCCTGAGATTACACCAGAGCCAACGCCTGAGCCTGAGATTACACCAGAGCCAACGCCTGATTTCCAGGAAGTGATAAACTCTAGTCATAAATCTACTAAAGTAGTTTTGGATGATGGGGGAGTTTCAAAGCCAGTAAAGACAAGCTTCTTTAAAAGAATTATTGGAAATAAAAATAAAAGTCAGATTATTAAAAGAGCATTGGATGATGAAATGTTGGAAGCACTAGAGGAGCTCCTAATTGCATCAGATATGGGTGTGGAAACGGCTGTACGTGTCACAGCGAACTTAGCAGAAGGTAATATGGGAAAGAGACTTTCCACACAAGAGGTTAAAGGCTTATTAGCCAACCAAATAGCTGAAATAATGGATAGTGTAGCTAAACCAATGCCGATTTTTTCAAAGCGACCACAAGTCGTTTTAGTGGTAGGAGTTAATGGATCTGGTAAAACTACGACTATTGGAAAATTAGCAAGTCAATTTAAAATGGCTAACAAAAAAGTAATTATAGCTGCTGGAGATACGTTTAGGGCAGCGGCAGTTGAGCAGTTGCAAGTATGGGGTGATCGAGCACAAGTTCCGGTGTTGACTGCACCAGAAGGGTCTGACCCTGCTTCTTTAGCCTTTGAAGCTATGACAAAAGCAGAAGAAGATGGGGCTGATCTTTTATTAATAGACACAGCAGGTCGATTACAAAACCGTTCTGATCTAATGGAAGAGTTAGCAAAGATTGTGCGAGTTATTAAGAAGAAAGACCCCACAGCGCCTCATAATACGTTATTAGTTCTTGATGCCACAACCGGTCAAAATGCATTAAATCAGGTAGAAGTTTTTCGTCAAATCTCAGAGGTGTCAGGACTAATAATGACTAAGCTGGACGGAACTGCAAAAGGTGGAGTTCTGGTTGCTTTAGCTGACAAATTTGGTTTACCAGTACATGCAATTGGAATTGGTGAGCAGATTGATGATCTTGCACCATTTAATCCTAAAGATTTTGCGCGAGCACTAACGGGTTTTGATAATTGATCGAATCGTTTTTATCACTAGAAGGAACTAGTACAGGTCACTGGCTTGCTGTTTTTTTAGCTTTAGCTGCGGCAGTTTTACATGCAACCTTTGGAGCACTACAAAAAGGGAAGCATGATCCTTGGCTGTCACGCGGTGCTATGGATTTAACCTATGGTTTAATCGCCCTTCCATTTGTGATTTTTGTTGTACCAGTTCCAGAACCACATATGTGGTTAATCCTACTTATTGCACTTGTAATTCATTCTATTTACAAAGTTTTACAGGCTTGGACCTATAGCCGAGGGGCCTACACAGTAGTGTACCCAATAGTTCGAGGAACATCACCAGTATTTACCGTTGTCACAGCATTTTTTATCTTTGGAGAGGTTTTCTCATTAATACAGATATTTGGGTTAATTTCTCTATTAATTGGAATTTTTGGATTGGCATTTTATAACCTAAAAACAGTAGTTATTGATAGAGTTTCCTTAGGGCTTGCATTAACTTTAGCAGTGACCACTGGGCTATTTGTGGCAATATATACTACTTACGATACATACGGTATTAGATCTACATATAATCCCTTCACTTTTATTTTCTGGCTCTTTTTGCTAGACGGTTTCTTTATGCCTTTGGTAGCTTATATGCGTTGGAGTTTAGCAAGAGAAAAACCAAATCTTTCTGGGTTGACCGGTCGAGGGATACTAGGTGGTATTATAGCATATTTTTCCTTTGGTTCTATAATGTTGGCGACGAGATTAGATGATGTTGGTCAGGCTTCGGTAATGAGGGAAACCTCCATTATATTTGCAGTTCTAATAGGGTTTTTATTCTTAAATGAAAATGTAGGACTATTAAGATTGTGCCTTATAACTCTAATCGCTATTGGTGCTATTATTGTTGGAGTGGGAGCTTAAATGAAGAAGAGAGATATAAATCCTGTGTTGAAGTTTTTATTAGAGCTTGGACCTTTAGTCATTTTTTTTATTATCTATGGTAGGATTAAAGACAAAGTCTTTTCTATTTTTGGTATAGATTATCAGGGGTTTATAATAGCAACAGGAGTGTTTATTCCAATACTACTGCTCTCGATCCTGGTACTTTGGATTCTATCTGGAAAGATAGCTAAGATGCAAATCGTTACAGCTATTTTGGTAGTAATTTTTGGTGGTTTAACAATCTGGTTTAACGATGATAGTTTTTTCAAAATGAAACCCACGATCGTATATTTGTTATTTGGAGGAATTTTGAGCTTTGGTTTGTTAAGGAAAAAGTCATATTTAGAATATGTGATGGAAGACATGCTTCCATTAGAAAGTACAGGTTGGATGATCTTAACAAAGCGAGTGGCTATTTTCTTTTTAAGCTTAGCTTTACTTAATGAGCTTATTTGGAGAAATATGAGTACCGACAGTTGGGTTAACTTTAAAATCTTTGGTCTTACAGGAGCACTATTTATTTTCTTTATAGCACAAAATAGCTTAATCCAAAAATATGGAAAAACTTCATTGAAATAGGTGGTAATCAGAGTAGTTCTGTTTTTTAACCTATATGAAAAAGACTTTTAAATGTGGTTGGGTCTAGGCTATCTTGTTTAAAGGTTTTACCCTCAGTTAAAACTGAAATAGCATCGTGAGAGTGTAAACTTTCCTGATGACTAGCTATTATTCTATAATCATTTATTCGAGGCTCTTTACTCAGTTTTTGTGCGAACAATCGTACAGCGTCTTCAACAAAAATCGGGTTTGAGCCATTTAACTCAGCAAATGCCTGTTCGTCCTCTCGCTTCACCATTACTTGCGTCTCAGTGGGAACTGCTTCTCTGCATAACTCTACCAAGTCCTCGAACCAGAAAGTTGAGAAATTTGGATTAATTTCAGCAGAAATCCTTGCAACCGATCTTTGTGAATGTGGTGTTGCTAGTTGATTCCGTGTGGATCGGGCGTGTTCTGCTAACTCTAATGAGCAAGGGCAGGTTGATGAGTAAACATAATCAAGATGTATAATTTTCTTTGTTACATTTTCAAAATCGACTACTTCTAATGCTATGTCATAATATTGATAGCCCTCAAGTTTTGAACGTAGGCTTGTTACCTTTATTGGAAAAGAAAATTTCATTTGTATTCTAGCATCAAAGCTCTCGAGATCTTTTTTGTAGAGAGAAATGGCTTTCGTAATCACATCAAAACTAAACTTTTCTTCAGATGTTTTATAAAAGCTTCGCATGATCCGAGACATGTTCACACCCTTTTTATTAGCTTCAAGGCTGACGGATCCGGTTACTGATGTTTCTAATGAGATTGAGGATAAATTCTTTGTTTTAAAGCTTACCGGCAACCGAAAGTTTGAAATCCCAACATGTTGAATTCTTTGTTTTGAACCTCTGATAAGTGAAGCAGAACCATTTTGAATGTCGGGCATTGTCTTTAGATAGTCTTCATCTGGACTGAAATTACTTGGATAGATAGTCTTCAAATTTTTTGAGCTAAGGGCCTGTATCTCAGCTAGTATATCAGAAAAGTTAGAGTCGGAAGGTAGTTGATCTAACTTTGAGGATAGTTTCTGAATTTTTTTTAATACATTTAAAGATTCTTCAATTTCGTTAATGCTTTGAACGCATTCAATTTTTGGAGAGTGAACCGTCAACCCTGTACCTCGCATGAGTTAATAAACTTTTTCTTAAAATTTCTTATGCACTTATCTATCCTACTTATAAAGGGTATTTATGTTGTTTTTATACTCTAGAAAAGGTCTAATCCGACACTAAAGCCTATAATTCCGGCCCTTTATCCAGAAATTCTTTAAATCGACTTCTTCAACTTATTTTTATGTAATAATTTCACATATCCAATTTTAAGTGGAGAAGGGTAGGCCGAGTCCAATGT
>Ga0209482_1000649_pt1 | contig 28714 bp, 25 predicted proteins | sample CoawatmetaG10DNA_FD_187512 | JGI IMG/M metagenome (GOLD analysis project Ga0209482, IMG submission 187512) | Marine microbial communities from the West Antarctic Peninsula - Coastal water metaG104-DNA (SPAdes) (version 2) | ecosystem: Environmental > Aquatic > Marine > Coastal ...
TCACTTATGTCCAATAATTTAGTTAACGCTGTTAATTTACTCTAGGCCTAAAAAGCTAAAGTTTTCAAAGGCGCCAGCTTCTAATGCTTCTCGCATAAGAGCAGATGTTGCCTTAGTCATGGGTAAAACGGGGTTGCCGTGGACCCAAACCAAACCTAGGGTTTGCGACACAGTAGGTGCTTCAAGTAGCTTCTGTTTAGTATTGGGTAGGTGGGCAAAACGTTTGGGCACAATAGTCGCTAGGTCACCAGCCATAGCGTGAAAAGCCAATTGAAAAATAGAATTTGATTCTAAAACTGGCTGGCATTGCACCCCAGCCTCTGCAAACGCATCGTCCATAATTTTTCTTTCACGCATTGATTTAGACAGTAAGCAAAGGGGCAGTTTGCTAGCCTCAGCCCAAGAAATAGTGGGGCTATCATCTAACCAATCGTTATCTGGCAACAGCAGATACAAAGGCTCTTCGTATAATGCCATAGTCACAAATCGATCGAGGGCGGGGTTTTCTAGGTAAGTTACCCCAATGTCTATTTCAAAATTGGTTAAGCCTAAAACTAATTGATCAATACCAATAAACTGAATGTCCAGTTGCACTGATGGGTAGCGTTTTTGAAACAACTGACTTACGGTTGGAAATAAAGGGCAACTCAGTGGAGTAGCACCAATACGCAGGCGTCCGTTCAAATCACTGCGCATGATACTCAACTCTTCCAGCATTGCTGATCTGTCTGCCAATAATCGCTTAGCCCATGTAACTACTCGCTTTCCTTCTTCGGTAAAGCCCTCAAACTTTTGTTGGCGGAGAATGAGTGGAATGCCCAATTCTTTTTCTAGGCTTTTAATGGCACTAGACAAACTAGGCTGAGAAACATGGCACTTTTCAGCCGCTCGACCGAAATGTTTTTCTTGTTCTAACGCAACTAAATATTGAAATTGTCTTAAAAACACGACTAACCTCTTGTTTTTATTAGTTAAAGTTAATTATCTATCATTGATAAGATATGGCGTATTGCAATTAGCTATGACTCACTCTATCACTAAGGGTGTCTATGTTGTCAATATCTTGTAGTATAAAAGTAACAAAAATTAAATCGTCAATGACCCCATTATGTTTTTAACTCCTCTTTTAACAACTGTCGTCTTTTTTGTCGGTCTGCTGATTGGTAGCGTGGGTATTGGTGGTGTGCTTTTGGTGCCCGCACTCAAATTTATGGGCGGTATAGATTTACATTCAGCCATTCCTGCCTGCATGCTCAGTTATATGGTCACTGGTTCAGTAGGAGCGTTTATCTACGCGCGTCATGGAACCATTAATTGGTCGATGGCAATCAAAGTATGCGCAGGAGCTTTGCCTGGAGCATACCTAGGGGCTTATTTTCTACCTTTTTTTCGAGCTGATGTACTTGAAGTTCTTATTGCAGTTCTGATTCTCGCATCTGGGGCCAACTCTTTATTGCGTAAAGCGTCAGATCAGCAATTTACCCCACGCATAGAAAATAACACGCCGTTACTTGTTATTGGGTTGGTCGCAGGTATAGGGTCTTCATTAAGTGGAACAGGTGGGCCTCTGCTATTAATCCCCATTCTTATCTGGTTTAAGGTGCCCGTATTAATTGCCATTGGCTTGTCTCAGGTTATTCAAATTCCTATCTCAGCTGCGGCGAGTGTAGGTAATTTTTTACATGGTGATATTGATATTAAGCTAGCGGCCATGCTGGCTTTAGCCATGGTTGGTGGCTCACTAGTAGGGGCCAAATTAGTGCACCGCCTGCCTGTAGATAGTTTAAAGACATTAGTGGCCTGGCTACTGATTAGTGTCGCAATGGCGATGTTAGTGCGCTTCTACCTGCATTTCTAGCAGCAGCAAGACACCAAATCGGCTACTACCTAGTCTAGATAAAGGCAGATAGCGTAATTTTCTAATGAGCTTCTGTGTTGTCTTCCCCCTTAATTCATTTTTTTTATGTGTTTGAAAAATTCCGTCTTTAGGCCAAAGCTATCACTTGATAAAAACTATCTGTTTGACTCTTTTTAGGCCCATTGCCTATGATTGCTGCAAGTTTAAAAGTGCGCCAAAAAAGTGCTTTGTATAAAAAAATCAATTAATGAGCGGAGAATGCCATGACAGACTTATCAGTACCAAGAAAGAAAATCACCATACGCGGCCTGCAAAAGAAAATGCAGGAAGGCGAGGGTATCGTGCAAATGGCCATCTATGACTACCGCAGTGCAGTGATCGCGGATCGTTTGGGCATAGATATCCTTTGCGTTTCTGATACAGGAGGCATGGTGCTGTTTGGTCATGAGTCTACCGTTACCGTTAGTTTTGAAGAAGTAATGATGATGTCCCAAGCTGTTGACCGTGGCAGTAAGTATGGCTTACGCATGGTAGACATGCCTTACTGGAGTTTCCATGTTTCTCCTGAACAAGCGGTTGAGAACGCAGGAAAATTTATATCCCGAGCCAACGCAGAAGTAATGAAGTGCGAAGGTAACCAACACCACGCAAAAAATATTGAAGCCATTGTTAAAGCGGGCATTCCAGTTCAAGGCCACATTGGCGTTACACCTATGCGTATGCCTCAGTTAGGTGGTTTTTTCGCTCAAGGTAAGACCTCTGATCGTGCCAAAGAATTAATCGATGACGCGATGGCCATGGTCGATGCCGGTTGTTTTTCAATTATGTGCGAAGTCACGAGCCAAGAAGTATGTGAATATTTGACTGAAATACTTCCTGTTCCTGTGATCAGCTTGGGTGCTGGTAATAGGGCTCATGGCGTGCACATTATTACCTCAGATCTATTCCATCTTTATGAAGAGCACACTCCTCGTCATTCAAAGATTTACCATGACCTTATTCCAATTATGGAAAATGTATTTACTCAGTATCGTGATGAAGTTAAATCACGAGTTTATCCTGGGCCAGAGCACACGGTTTATATGAACGACCAAGAAATTGCGAAGTTCGCTAAAGAAATGAACTGGGAAACCAAATTAGCTGAGTTAGACGCAGCCCGCAAATAGGGTTAGCCTAAGTCAAATTTTTTTTAACTTACCGGTGAGGTAACATTATGTCATCAAGAAATCATACCCAATGGAATGCTACTCCTGACTTGCAGCGTGGTGAGTGGGTAGATAGTAGAATTTATTCAGACGAGCAAATTTTTGAAGACGAGCTGAACAAGATCTGGAAGAAGACCTGGATCCCTGTTTGTCATGAATCGGAGCTTAAAGAGGCGTACTCTTTTCGCACCATGACCATCGCGCGCGAGCCTGTTATTGTTGTGCGTGGCAAAGACATGGTGGTACGAGCATTCCTAAATGTGTGTCCTCACAGGGGCAACATGATTGAGCGACGGCCTTCTGGTAATTACAAAAAAGGAACACCTTCAGGCACACCTAAGACAATGACATGCATGTTCCATGCATGGAGTTTCGATATGAAAGGCAAGTGTGTGAACATCTCACGCAAAGAGGCGGGCTACCAAGACCGTTTAAATGAAGATCAGGTAGGCTTACGTGAGCTAAAGTGTGAAGTTTACTTTGGTGGGTTTGTCTGGGTGAGTCTAAACGATGACATTGGCGTGACAGTTGCAGAATTTGCTAAAGGTTCGCTTGACGTGCTGCTTCCCTCTTTATCTGAAGAGCCATTGGAGGTCTTTCACTATCATAAGGCAATCATTCCCTGCAATTATAAACTGTGGCATGACACAAACTGTGAGTTCTATCATGATTACCTGCATTATCATAATCGGATCACCGGTTTCAACGATGCCTATTTTGCGCGTAAGAATAATGGTTTTGATGGTGGCCACATTAACGTGGGCAGTTTTGAAGTTCAGTACGAAAACTACGAGGGATCTCACGGACGGGAGGAGCTTTCCTTCCCTCATCTGCCACCCAATCACTGGTACATGATAGACATGTTTCCTGGAGTGAACTTTAACCTGCGTGGTTCAGCCTTGCGGTGCGACTTAATGACACCACTGGGTCCCAATTCCGTCATGATTGAGTTCCGGGGCCTTGGCCTTGCCAGTGACTCTAAGAAAGATCGCCAAACTCGGATTGACCACCATAATTCCATTTGGGGTCCGTTCGGACGTAACTTGCACGAAGATCTCTTGGCTGTGACTGGCCAAGGTGCGTCTATGCACCCGCTGGCAGAAAGTCGCAAAATTCTCCATGGGCGCGGGCGCCATGAAAATGAAACGATCCATGATGAGAATGGTATGCGCCATTATTATGAAGAGTGGGGTAAGTTGCTAGATCGGAATCCAAGTGACCCAATGCAAAAGTTTAAGCCATATCCTGAGTTCAAGGAACAAGTTGCTCAGCGAGAGGCTGCTGCTGCCGTAGAGTAGATGGCTAACTAGGGAGAAATTGGCAGGTAAGCAAATAGCTAGCCTGCCATTTTTTTGAAAATAAAATAAGTTTTTGGAGGTCTCCATGGCTGCAAGTAATAACGAAATACAACAAAAAATAAGAGAGCTAATCTATAATACATGTATCCATCTAGATGACTACCAGTGGGAGGAGTGGCACGATAACTGCTCAGAAAATTTCAATTACGCCATTAAAGCCTATAGTCCAGAAGTCCAGGCAGATATTAAGTATCACGGTGGTGATAAGGAATACATGGAATCAATTACGAAACTTTTGAACAAGCATAATAGTGATCAGTCGCCTTTAAGGCGCCATTGCACTGTGTATAGGGTAGATGTGGCGGAGGATGGAAAATCTGCTACTGCGATAAGTTCACTGGTAGTGCACCAGACACAGCTAGATGGAGTAAACTCCCATGTTGATGCTGGAACAACAAGCGTGTTTCTAGTAGGCAGATACAATGACAAATTTGTCATTGATAAAGACAGTATTAAATTTGAGGATCGGGAAGTTCGCTTGGATACGCGCCGCCTAGATAAAGGCACGCACTGGCCAATCTAATTCCCACCCTAATCAGGAAGTAAAATTATGAGCTGGAAAGCAGCCTGCCCCGCGGGCGATGTCAAGCAAGATAAAATAAAAGAGTGCACCATCGATGGTGTAGAAATTATTCTTGTCAATGTTGGGGACGGTTTTAGAGCCTATCCGCCCGTTTGTCCCCACATGGAACAGTATTTAGAAGGCTCTGGAATTTGTGCCAATAATGTAATGACCTGTGACCGGCATCTTTGGCAATGGGATATGAAAACAGGTGAGCCTTTGGGACCTGCTGAGAAGCCTTTGCTTATATATGACACGAAAGAGGAAGACGGACAGGTCATGGTTTTCATTGATGAAGAGCTCGAGTATGACTTCGATGACGATGATGATGACTAAAGGGGGCTTGCAGTGGATCGCACTGCCAGTACCAATAATAAGAACAAGTTAATGGATAGAGCCCGATTTCAATAGGCACTGTTGACCGGAGTGAAGCTATGTTAATAGAGATTGAAAAGAAGTCTAAAACCTACCGTTTTGAAGCTAATGCAGGGGAAAAGATCCTCCATGCAGGCTTACGAGCAGGGGTACCTTTGCCATTTGAGTGTGCTTCTGGGACATGTGGCTCTTGTAAGGCTAGGGTGAACGAAGGGGACATTGACGAGGGATGGCCAGAAGCACCAGGTAAAGAGAATTTCAAGGCTGCAAAGCGCGAAATGCTTATGTGTCAGTGTGTCGCTCAAACCAATTGTAACTTGACTGTCCCATCAAAAATTAAGGCCTTTCGTGAGGATGACTTAATTCCAGATCATCATTTAGGGATGATAACTCAATATGAAAAATTGACCAGGGATGTTTTGAGGTTTGAAGTTAGGCTGCCTGAAGAAATAACATTTCATGCGGGTCAATTTTTTGTTTTACAGGTGCCAGGAGTAGAAGGCTTCAGAGCCTACTCGATGGTTAACTATGCTCCGAGTTCAGATAAGCTTGAATTCATAATTAAGCAGTTTCCTGGTGGGAAACTGTCGGACTGGGTGTTTGAGTCTGACCGCTCAAAGGAGGAAATAAAAGTCTTTGGGCCATTGGGTCGCGCAACGTTTCACCCAGATGAGTCCAAGGACCTATTCATGATTGCTGGAGGTTCGGGCATTGCTGGGTTAATGTCGATTCTAGAACATGGCAGCCAGGCCAATCACTTTAAAAACCACCGGGCGAGTTTATATTTTGGAGTTCGGACTCCTGAGGACATGTTTTTTGCTGACAGGCTGCAGGCTGTAAAAGCAAAATTTCCAAACAATATTTCAATAAATATAGCCTTTTCTATTGAACCACCGACCGAGGAGCAGTTAGTTGGTGCCGATGGTATTAATTACTCGTTTGGAATGGTTCATGAAATAGCGTTACCAGCTGTGGAAGAGGGTGGAGAGGGCACGATACATTATCTGGCTGGTCCAGCACCAATGGTAGATGCCTTAATAAGACCTCTAGTACTTGATTCTAAAATCCCTGCAGACGGGATACGTTATGACAAGTTTAATTAGTTCTGTGCAAGTGATCGACTAATCGTCCAAGCAGGCAATCATGCAGCTGGACTTAGATCGCCCTTTAGATTCGTTGAATTGTTTAAAAATTGAAGGGCATCATGAATTGATCCCTTTAATGTTTTAAAAATGATCAAATATATGAAATAGGCAAAATAAATAAATCACTTAATCCTACATTAGGTTAAATCTTTAACCGTTTATTTAGAGTTAATTTATTGCTTCAAAATGAAGCTAACATATTCAATTTAAATGGGTTAATTACTCTAAAACTTTTTTTTAAACGCTAAAATCACTTGTCATTTGGGTAGAAAGTGGGATTGATTCAAGCGGTTTTTGTTGATTAACAACCTTTTGTTTGTCTGAGAGCGAAAGGTTTTTACTTGTGTCCGACCTACATGATAGGTTTAATCAATGGCTCAATTGAAATTAAAGTATTTACAATGAAGATTCAATGGTTTACAAATGAGGTACGATCTGGTGCGGAAGGTTTAGTGAAGGTATTGGATTGATAAAAGGATGTAATAAAAAAAATAACTAATCTGGAGTGTAATTATGAGAACTCAGGTTCGCAATATTCAAAATAAACTAACTGCAGCAATGCTGGTAATGGGTCTAGCAGCTGCGGGTTCAGTAAATACTGCAAATGCCGCAGAAATTGACTTTGGCAACGTAGGTGATCCGATCGACCTTGTTGTTGGCTACCAGCCATATTACACCGAGGCTTGGTCCGGTGTGGTAATGAAGGGCAAAAAATTCTATGAAAAGTATTTACCAGCAGGTTCTACTGTAGAATTCCAAATTGGTTTGGCAGGTGGTGTTATAGTAAACGCTATGTTGGCTGGTAAGCAGCATATTGGTTACATGGGCGATATGCCAGCTATTGTTGCCACTACAAAAGAACGTGTTGCAGATGTTCGAATTGTAGCAACAGCAGGATTAGCGATGGACCAGTGTAATAATATGCTGGTTAGAACAGATGCTCCTGAGTTTGCTAATTCAGACGAAGCAATCCAATGGATGGATGGCAAGACTGTTGCTGTTCCCAAGGGTGCATGTACAGACCGATTTGCTCTAGCTGTGTTTGAAAAGAAAAACATCAAGCCAGCTGAGTATCTAAACCAAAACATCGAAGTTATCACCAGTGGATTCCGTGCTGGTAAATTAGATGCTGCAGCAATCTGGGAGCCTACAGCTTCTCGCCTTGTAGAAGAAGGTCTAGCTCGTAAGGTTGCCACAGGCGCTTCTGTAGATGAGAACGACGGTGGTTTCATCGATATGCGTGGTGACTTAATCGACCAACGCCCTGATGTGGTTAAAGCGTGGTTGAACGCTGAGCTTGACGCTCAATTGTTTATGTCTGATCCAGCCAATAACATGGCTATTGTGAAGATGGCCGCTGAACAAACTACGGGCTTTGATGAGTTTGTACTTTGGAAGGCAATGGTAGGAAGTACGCCAAAAGCCCAAGGTGGTACAGATGTTCGAAACGAAATGGCATTTGCTATTACGCCAAAGGCGCTAGCTTTGATTACTACGGCGACTACTTTCTTACATTCCATCAAGACTATTAAGGTCGACACTTTACGTGACGATGCAATCGAGACACGCTTTACAGAAGAAATTTTGAAAGAGCGTGGATTAACTGCACCTGTTGGTCAAATGATGGCGTTGCCTGATTCAGCTTTCCCTGGCTAAACTAGCGTGAGTGAGAGTAGTAATTTATGGGGCTTTAACATTTTCCTTAAACGTGGTTATTAAAACGCCATTGTTTGAAGCCCCATTTACTGCATTATTGCTCCCACTACCTAGTGGGAGCAATATATATACTGATCTTCGAAGTACACACCAAATAAAGCTAATGAATATCACTTTTATTGATGGGTCGTACGTCGAACTATTTTTATCCCTGAAAAGACGCTCCTAGGGTCTTACAAGGATTAACCTATTTATTTTGAGCTGGATAATATGAGTCAATCTAACACGACAATGAACTTGACGATGTATCGTATTTCATCTTGGTTAAAAAGCCCAAAACCTTATCTGATGTTTATTGGTTTTGGTTTTGTTCTTTCATTTTGGTACTTTTCAGTAGAAGTATGGAAATTACCTCGTTTTCAAGACATGCCTGCGCTAACAGAAGTGCTTGAAGAGTGGTTTAGTAAGGACCCTTACTACGGCCTGTCTGTTTACACCCCCGAATACTATAAACACATTGGCATTAGTCTTCGCCGTATTGCCTATGCGTTTTGCCTCGCAACAGCGTTAGGGGTCCCTCTAGGACTATTTTTAGGCTGGTCGCAAAAGTTAAGAGAATATATCTTTCCACTGTTTGAGCTCTTGCGCCCAATTCCAGTGCTTGCATGGGTTCCATTAGCAATTATTATGTTTAGTGGTTCTGAAACCCCCGTCATTTTCCTAACCTTTTTGGCTTCATTTTTCGCCACAACGTTGAATACAATGTTGGGAGTAGAATCTATTGATGAGGAATACAGCAGGGCAGCCTACTGCTTAGGTGCAAGCCGCTGGCAAACGTTCGTGCATGTTGTGGTTCCTGGCGCGATGCCCTACATATTTACTGGACTGCAAATCTCTATCGGTGTGGCTTGGTTCTCACTGGTGGCCGGAGAAATGGTTTCTGGCCAATATGGCTTGGGATACATAATAAATACCGCTTACATAATGGTCCAATACTCACAAATCATCATTGGTATGATTACGTTGGGTTTGTTCGGCTACATAACTAGTGCTTTAGTGCGTGTAGCGGGTGATTATATGATGCAATGGAGAGTGCGTGAACTTGCACTAGGTGGAGATTAATAAATGAGTACTTTAGAAAAAAACGATTCAATGCCGACCACGGGTGCGATTCGAATCGAAGATGTAGTTAAGGTTTATGACCCAGATGGAGCCGCAGTGATGGCTGTGGACCATTGCTCTATTGATATCCCAGCTGGTGAGATCTGCATGATTGTTGGTCCATCAGGCTGTGGCAAAACCACGTTGCTGAATACCATTGCAGGCTTTCATGGCTTAACGTCAGGTCATATATATTTAGATGATGAGGTTTTGTGTGGTCCAGGCAAGGAAAAAGCTGAGCCTGGCTCAGACAGGATTGTAGTGTTTCAAAATGGTGCATTATTCCCATGGAAAACTAATCTGGACAATATTGCCTTTGGACCCATGATGGAAGGCAAGCTGAGTAAAGCTGAAATTTATGATAAGGCCCGAAGAATGATGGTTGATGCGGGCTTGGAAGGGACTGAGGACTCATACCCTGGAGAAGTTTCATCTGGCCTAAGGCGTCGCGTAGAAATTGTTCGAGCGTTGATGAACGAGCCCAAGGTATTGTTATTCGATGAGCCCTATCGTGCCTTAGATTCGTTAACCAAGTCAGTTATGCACGAAGCACTGTTAGATATTTATTACAAGAATAAAGTGACTATCTTCTTCATCACCCATGATTTGGAAGAGGCTATTTTTCTTGGTCATAGATTGATTATTATGTCTTCGCGTCCTTGCAAACCAAAGAAAATTGTTGAAGTGGATATTCCACATCCGCGAGATTATAGCGTGCTTACAAGCCCACGCTTCCGTGAAATCATGAATGAAGCCAAAGGCGTGGTTAACGAAGAGGCTCGGAAGGCATTTGAAGCTGGTGAGAAAGAAGGTTAAAACAATGACTATTAATAAATTTTTAAGTAAGCTTTCAGGACGTGCTGCTCTTAGAGGCGTAATTGCTATCGTTATTTTTATCGCTATATGGGAATTTGGATCGAGGTCCTTAGATCTAATTGGCTGGCGTATGCCCTTTGTAGGTTTAATACCTCCACCTAGTGATGTGTTAGCCAGTTGGACAGGCTTATTTATGGAGCCTAGTTACTGGCAGAGCTGGTATATGAGCTTTTTACGAGTTTTTACTGGCTTTATAGTGGCAATGATTGTGGGCATTCCTCTTGGATTGTATATGGCAATTAATAGAACATTTTATGGCATTGCTTTCCCTTCGTTTGAGATTTTACGTCCAATTCCACCGCTCGCTTGGGTGCCTGCGTCGATTATATTTTGGCCTACGCAAGAAATGTCGATTGCCTTTGTCACCTTTCTTGGTGCTTTCTATACCATAGTAATTAATGTATTGGGCGGTGCTAGTTCGATCAACCGTCAATATTTGCAGGCTGCTCAGTCTATGGGTGCCAGTCAAAGAAGTCTATGGGTGCCAGTCAAAGAGACATCTTTAGGCGTATCGTCCTACCTGCAACCTTGCCCTCAATTGTGGTGGGTTCAGCAGTAGGCATGGGCATTACTTGGGAGGTTGTTGTTGCGGCAGAAATGATCTCTGGTGGAGGGGCAGGTGGTGGCGCAAGTGGTGGCCTTGGCTTCTTCATTTGGAGTTCCTATGTTGGTGGTTCTTACGAGCAAATTATTGTTGGCATGATCAGCATCGGCATCGCAGGTTATATTAGTAGCGAGTTATTAAGAAAACTAGGTGGGCGTTTTACCCCTTGGTTGAAAACACGTTAAGCAGTTAAAAAAAACTAAACTCAAACCTAATATGAAAGATTATTTAATCTTGAATCGAGATTCTGGAATTATTTATGTCAACAACTAAAAAAAGTAACGAAATTATTGCCACAAATGTAAGTAAAACATTTGGTGCAGGTCCTTTTGCGAAAGAAGTGATTAAAGACTGCTCCTTTACTATAGAAAGTGGCAAACTTACTGTGATGATTGGCCCATCGGGCTGTGGAAAGAGTTCTTTAATACAGCTCATTGCTGGTTTTGATCAACCTACATCAGGTTCAATCACTATTGGTGGTCGGCCAATAGAGGGACCTGGAAAAGATCGCTTAGTGTTGTTTCAGGAAGTTTCAGGAATCGGCTTTATTTCCATGGATGACAACGTGGGATAATGTTATGTACGGTCCACGTGCGCGTGGCGAAGATGCGGATGCGTCTGAGGCTCAAGCTGAGTTTTTGCTTAAAAAAGTTGGACTAGAAGCTTTTAGAGATAAATACCCAGCTCAATTATCAGGTGGCATGCAACGTCGTGCTGAACTCGCCCGCGCGATGATTAATAAGCCTGAAGTAATGATCTTGGACGAGCCATTTCGTGGGCTAGACCATATGTCTAAAGAATTGATGTGGGAATATTATGCCGCTCTGTATGAAGAAGACCGTAATACTAACTTCTTTGTTACAACCGACATAGATGAGGCTATTTTTCTTGCGGATCGTCTTTTGATCATGACTAACTTACCTACATCGACCCGATCAGTCATTGAAATTGATATCCCCCGGCCAAGAAACATAGAAGCAATGGCAGATCTTAAACAAGCGAATGACATCAAAACTGAGGTCATGACCCTGTTACATGAGGAAGCAATGAAGTCCTTCTCTGGCGGCAGCGCTGCTGCAGCTGATTTCCTTGATGCCTATTCTAAAAGAGCGGGTTGATCAGTGGATGTTCAACGCGCAGTATGGGCTCTTTTAAATGCTTGAGGTACTGCTGCAACGCTCTACGGTTGTATCCTTAGCGGTTATTGGGGGTTTATTGTCCCTCTGTGTGACCGTGTTGGCATCTCGTGGGGCCTTGTCAGAAAACGCTATTAAGAATTTAAACAAGCTCGCCTATGGGTTTATGGGGCTGAGTATGCTGCTATTTATCGCTGCAGGGTTAAGGAATTAATGAGTTGGTTGTGATGCCCCATTACTAATCTAAGTCAGTCGGTCTCAATTAATCGCTAGCATAAAGTTTTTATAGATGGTTTGAGCGCTGTTTAAACACAGATCCATGCTCTTATCCGCATCCTGTTTAAGGCGAGGCAAAGCCCCTTCACCAAGGGTCTCTTCTAAACCTTGGGCATAAGCGGGTATAGTCAAAGCCCCTTCACCAAGGGTCTCTTCTAAAGCTTGGGCATAAGCGGGTATAGCACCCCAGTTGTCGATAGTATCAGGCTCTATTTCAACATGATATTGCATGGACCAAGCATGCAACCCAATTCTCATGGCTTGAATAGAGCAAACATCAGATTTAGCCAACACTACAGCACCTTCAGGCGCTTGGGCTACCTTAACTGAGTGCCACTGAAGGCATTTTTGGGTTGGGGCCGTGCCTTTAAAAAGTGGATCCACTAAACCTTCCGTAGTTAACTCAACTTCAAGCACACCAATTTCAGGCGTTTTTTGAGGCCCACATGTACCTCCAAGGGCATCGGCAAGTAACTGATGTCCTAGACACAGGCCTAGATAGGGTTTGCCCAGATCTTTTACCCAATGACGGATAGCGACTTTTTCTTCAACTAGCCAAGGATGTTCCTCAACGTCCCAGATATCCATGGGCCCACCCATAACCCAAAGGGCGTCATAAAGTTCAAAACTTGGAATTTTATCACCGCGATGAAGGTATACCGCATCCCATGGGATATTATCTGCCGCTAAAAACTGCCTTAGTGAACCTGGATGTTCGCAATCAACATGCTGAAAAACAAGTACGCGCATAGGTAGACTCCTGATTAACTGCCTCAAAGCAGACTATGGTTATAGTAATACGAAACCCAGTTAATATGAAGTTGATAGGCTCCACTTAATTTGATCATCAGGCGATGTTATTTAATATACGTTTATTTTTAGTCTGCTAGTTTGGGGTGTAAATAGGCTTGAGGGTAATGCATAGGCCGCAATGGTCGTAAGGGAATACCGTGATTCCAAGAACATCCAAAATAGCCCTGTAACAATGAATTAATTAATGACTAGCAAGGCGCTGCCTCACATGTTTATAGGGCTTGACTTGAGTGCGGCTTTAAAATCACCAGAGGACCATTGGCGGCGTGTGCGTCTGCGGGTTCATGGGTGGCTAACAATACAGGTATGAGGCGCAGTCGTGCTTGGTCAAACAAAAATTCACGCATGGTGTGTCTTAGGTCTAAATCGAGCTTAGAAAAAGGTTCATCCAGTAATAATGCTTGGGGCTGGGCTAGAAGAGCACGCATTAGCGCCACTCTGCTTTGCTGACCTCCTGATAAGGTTTGAGGATGTCTGTGGTAAAAATCGGTTAGCTGAGCTTGATCTAAAGCCTGTTCTACAAGTAAACGCCGTTGTTTTGTATCGCCCACTTTTGCTTTTAGGCCAAATGCCAAATTGTCACCCACAGTTAAATGTGGGAACAATAAGGGGTCTTGAAACAGAATGCCAATGTGACGTTCAGCAACGCGCATGTGGGTGACTTCTTGGGCATTTAATACAAGCTTGCCAGCGATCCGAAAGTCACTGCTTAAGTGCCCACCAATCGCATTAAGCAAGGTTGATTTTCCCACGCCTGAAGGTCCCATAACACACGCCACTTCTCCTTTAGCAATGGCAAAGTCAACTGGTGTAAAGAGGTTTTGGCCTTGGCGGTTAATCACACTGAACTTGCTTAATTCTAAACTCAAAATTTTCTACTCATCATATTATTTCATGTGTTTTAACGTGACCCATCTAGGTAGCAATAAGGCACAGGAGTATGCCAATAATGGCACCAAAGCCTGCAGTAAACCATAGACCCCCACTAAGCGGCGATCTGCACCTGAGGCTAAGCTAACCGCCTCTGTGGTCAGGCTTTCAACACGGCCTGCTCCTATTAACAAAGTAGGCAGATACTGGCTAATTGAAACAGCCATGCCTATGGCCCAAGCAATTAATAATGGCCTGAGCAGTAAACTAAGTTTTATACGCCATAAACAAGTCCAAGAAGAGCTTCCTAAACTTTTAGCAACAGACAAATAGCGTTGATCCAAAGCTCGCCATGAATCCACCAAACTCAACATGACGTACGGAAAGACAAATAACAAGTGGGCCCAAATGACAGTTCCAATACCGCCACTAAGGCCTAAACGTAAAAAACTTACTTTTAGGCCATATAAAAATGCTATTTGAGGTACAAGTAATGGCAAATATATAAACCAAAGGGTCGCACGATAAAAATGGCCACCAAAGCGATCCTGTACCTCTAGCCAGATAACCGCGAGCATCAATGCCAAACCACTACTAATGAGGGCAGTAATTAAACTATGCTTTAAAGCCAAAGGCCACTCAGTCAAAAGCTGTAACCAATAATCAAAAGACCAACTTGTGGGCCAAGCCTCGGGGAAAGACCAGCGCCATGTGATGGACCATATGGCCAGCACCAATAACGACAATAAACCGAGTATAAAGCTAATAGGCAGGGCTGTTATTAAGGTTGTTCCAAGCAAGGTCCATTTGCTGGCACGTCCGCCTGATCTAATGCTCACCTTGTTAATCAGCATTAACCCACGCACACACACTTCCCATAATAAAATACTCACCACCATGAGCATGGCCAGACTTATAGCGGCTGCTGATGCGGGTAACAGCATCTGCGCATTAGCATCAGTATACAAACGCATAGTGACAAGGGCTAAAGTGGGTGGATTATTAGGGCCTAATATCTGAGCCATATCAACTGTTGAAAGAGCATAAACCAACACCACCATGACGGGTAACCGTATTAACGGATATAACTGGGGAATAATTATTTTTCTCCAGGCTAAGCTATGGCTATAACCCAAGCTCTGGGCTAGGGACATTTGCTTAGAGACGTTAATCTGCTTAAGTGCTACGAGGCAAACCAACCATAAAAAAGGCAATTCTTTGATGACTAGGCCCAAGGTTAGGCTTAAACCCCACAAGTCCTGCACGGTAGCCCAGTCTGGAGGCAAGGTCCAATCTGTTAGCCAAGGGCTAAACCAGCGAACTAGCCAGCCAGAAGGTGCAATTAAAAAGGCAAGGCCAATGGCAATGGCGGCATGAGGGGCTGCTAAAACGGGCACTATGATGAGCTGCACTAAAGGTTTGAGTCTACCCAAAAAAGATAGTTTCAGTGAGCTATTATATACCCAAGAACTTCCAAAAATTGCTAATAATAGAGCCATAATAGTTGCTGCAAACCCACTAAATAGTGTCAATCTTAAGCTGCTAATAAGGCCTGGAAGTTGCCATAGCTGCTGCCATGCGTTAACACTAAAGCTATGTCGTCCGAGGGCAGGTAAAATGCCAAAAGCCGCTCGCAATGCTTCACCCAGTCCAATAAAGGGCAGGTAAAATGCCAAAAGCCGCTCGCAATGCTTCACCCAGTCCAATAACAACGGGTAATAAAATGCTCATCCCCAAGGCGATCAACATTAACAGTTTTGGCCAATGGCTAGATAACATTACTGACTATATCGCTGACTCCATTGTTGTTTTAGCTTTACGCTCCAACTGGCATGGGGTTCAAGTAAGGTGGGGCCTAAATCAGTAAGTGTGGGTAAGGCCTCAGACGTTGGCAAGTCGGCAAAGACTTGAGCTTGAGTCTCGTTGAACTGTGTCGGGTCAAGTACGGAAAAACTGCCTAAAATATTGATGTTTTGCATGTGCGCTTGGGTTTCTGGTTGCAGTAAAAAATTAGCCACTAACTTTGCTGCTGCTTTATGGCTAGCGTTGTATGGAATAGCGACGAAACTGACATTCCCCAGGGAACCTAGGCTTGGTACGAATATTCGCGCGCTAGTAGGCAGCAAACCACTGGCGATTCCAGCAGCGGCAGCGGCAGGGTCAAACGCCATAGCAATATCTATGGCTCCGTCACTTAACATTTGTTGTTGGATAGATTCATTTTCTGGAAAATTTTTCCCAGCACGCCACAGGTGGGGTTTTATCGCATCATACCAGCGCCACAATGGGGCTGTTGCTGTTATAAATGCCTGCTCTGTAGCGGGCTGTTGTAACAAGCTGACGTCAGGAGTTAATTCAATTAAAGCTTGTTTTAAAAAGGTAGTACCCATAAAGTTACTCACCACAGGGTGAGTTAAACGTCCTGGGTTTGCCTTTGCCCAAGTCAGCATTTGCGCCATTGATAAAGGCGCTTTGGTGACTCTTTTGCTATCAACTATAAATACAAAACGGGCTAAACGCCAAGGTACCTCTAGACCTGCAACCGCCTCAGTAAAATCGACTGTAGCAGGAGCGTTAGGGCTTAAATCAAGGTACTTTGCGTTCGGTAAATCAGCAACAAAAGGGCCATGCAATAACTCTTGCTCTTTCATAGCTAAGAAATTGGCTCCATTAATCCAAACCATATCCACTGCGCCATCTGTATTTTGACCTGCAGCTTTTTCTGCCAACACTTGAGTGACTGCTTCTGAAGTGGAGGATAATTTGACTTGCTTCACTTTTACATCATATAAAATCTCAGTTTGCTCTCCTACCCAAGTGATAAAATCGTTAGTTCGAACATCGCCTCCCCAAGCGTGCCAGTAAACAGTATCGCCAGCACCCTGGTCGATGGTTTGTTGCCACTTAGGGGTAGGGGCAGAGGTAGGGGTAGCGTTAGCATGAGTCAGTTGGCTTAAAAGGCCCAAACTAGTCATTAATAAAATGATACTTAGTTGTGTGGCCCGTGAATAGTTCAAAAGTGTCATCATTATTATGGTCTCTCATTATTATGGTAAATAGTAATGTTCAATCAGCGAGAAGATGCCAACCTTGTAGCCAACGACTTAAAGTAGTCAGTCCACAGACAAACGCAAAGCCGTAAGCTAAGGGGGTAAATAAGTCTGGCCAAAGGCAAAAAGCAACAAACACAGCAATGGTTTCAGCCCCTTCAGTAAGACCTCCTAAATAGTATAGACCTTTGCTTGGAAATTTTTGAGCATGCAGTTTGCGCTTTTGAGCCATCAAAGAAAATGCCAAAAATGATGATCCTGTACCTACGAATGCAGCTAATAACACTGCCGCAGCAAGGGCATTCTCAGTCACGTTAGCCAGTGCAAAACCCAGTGGTATTGTGGCATAAAATACAAAATCCAAGGCAATGTCTAAAAATGCACCACGATCAGTAGCGATCGTTAGGCGCGCTACTTCACCATCGATGCCATCTAATACCCGGTTGAGCAATATAAACACTAAGGCCCAAGTATATTGTTGAGACGCTAACAGAGGCAGGGCAACGATGCCTAACAGGAAGCCAGTGATAGTGACCTGGTCTGCACGCACGCCAAAGGTAACTAAACCTAAAGCAATAGGCCGCAGCAGTCTGCGCTGTAAAGGCAGTAATTTGGCGTCAATCATGAGCGGCGCCATGTGTGGTATCGTTTTAACCAAAGCAGCAGTTTAGGGTTAACTTGATTGCGCTTCCATTCTCCAGCTACATATTTGTTGGCTTCTGCCATGGTGGGATAAATATGAATGGTACCTAGCACTTTGTTTAATCCGAGGTTGTATTTCATAGCGATTACAAACTCAGCAATGAGTTCGGCAGCATGGGCACCAACAATGGTAACGCCTAATATTTTGTCTTTTCCCGGCACCGTTAAAACTTTGACGAAGCCTTTGGCAGAGCCATCGCAGATGGCCCTGTCTAAATCATCAATACCATAACGAGTCACTTGGAAAGCGATGCCTTGTTGGATTGCTTCTTGTTCGTTAAGTCCAACTCTTGCCACTTCAGGGTCAACAAAAGTGGCCCAAGGCATGACACGATAGTCCACTTTAAAGCGCTTGAATTGCCCAAATAAAGCGTTTACACAGGCATACCAAGCTTGATGGGCGGCAGCATGGGTAAATTGATACGGCCCAGCAACGTCACCCGCAGCATAGATGTTAGGAAATAAGGTTGCCAAATAATCATTCGTTTGCACCACTTTATCAGTGGTAATTCCAAGTGCCTCTAAACCAAAACCTTTCAATCTAGGAGCCCGTCCTACAGCGACAATAATTTGGTCAAAGTTAATGCGCCTAATCTGTCCTTGGTGTGCCACTTCAAGCCACTTATCCTCGTTGCCCTCCAGTTTGGTTACACCACAACTCAAGGCTGTATGGTCTGTCAGCACTTTAACACCATCATGTTGTAATGCCTCTTTTACAAATTGGGAGACCTCCACGTCTTCCCGTATCATGAGGCGATTGAGCATTTCTACTTGAGTCACCTGAGATCCTAACCGAGCAAAAGATTGGGCCAGTTCACAACCAATGGGGCCACCTCCAAGTATCACGAGACGTTGAGGGGGCTTATCTTCATAACGCAATTTCTCCCACAAAGTGTCTGAAGTGAGATAGCCAGTTGTATCTAACCCAGGTAAAGCGGGCACAAAGGGTGCAGCGCCTGTGGCTATTATAATGCTACGGCTAGTGAGTTGAGTAATGCTGCCATCGGCATGAGTGATGTCTAACTTCCATGGGCTAGTTAACTTCGCGTGACCTTGTAATACTTCAACACCCAAAGATTGGTAGCGTTCAATGCTGTCGTGTGGGGCAATGGCAGCAATCACTTGGTGTATGCGCTGCATCACTTTATTAAAACTAAAGCTGGGGTTGGACGCCTCAAGGCCAAAACGATCCGCGTGTTTAATCTGGTGCGCCACCTTGGCACTTTTAATCAGAGCCTTGGATGGAACACAACCGTAATTGAGGCAGTCACCACCCATTTCTCGGGTTTCGATTAGGGTGACCTTAGCACGCACCACAGCGGCGATGTAAGCCGAAACCAACCCTGCCGCACCAGCGCCTATGATGATGACGTTGCGATCAAATAGTTTGGGTTTGACCCACTTGGCATAAACTTTACGACGCTGATAAAAGTCTAAGGCAAAAGCACCAGCGCCTATGATGATGACGTTGCGATCAAATAGTTTGGGTTTGACCCACTTGGCATAAACTTTACGACGCTGATAAAAGTCTAAGGCAAAACGTGCCATCCAAGGCAATAGCCCCAATGCAGCAAAAGACATGAGCAAAAAGGGTGACGAGATATCAGACACACTAGTGAGCTGGAATAACTGAGTGCCCGCGTTGACGTAGACTGCAGTGCCCAACAACATGCCTAGTTGGCTTACCCAGTAAAAGCGCCAGCTTTTCATTGCAGTCAATCCCATTAAAAGGTTAACCGCAAAAAAAGGTAATGCAGGGATTAAGCGTAGGCTAAATAGATAAAACACACCATCTTTTTTTAGTCCGGTATTAATTGTTTGGCTGTAGTTTCCAAGCTTTGCTTGTACCCAGTCCCGTAGCAAATATCGCGATAATAAGAACGCCAACGTGGCCCCTATACTGGAGGCAAAAGAAACCAGTAATAAGCCCCACCAGAAACCAAATAAAGCACCCGCAGCTAATGTCATCCAGACTGCAACAGGCAGTGAGGTTGCCGTTACCAAAACGTAAAGAGTAAAAAATAGAGCTGCAAAGACCATCAAGTTTTGCTGGCGCCACTGCTTAACGTCAGCCACCATTACCTGAATGCGGCCTAAGTCAATCGCTTGATCAGTCAAAAATACGAGCATCATGCAAATCAATACAATGAAAAGTAATAGCAAGATTTTTTTTCTGGTGCCAGTGCTGTTTTTGCGTGTCATAAGTCCCTAATCTAAAGTTTACAGGCAAACGAAGAACGTTGTCGTTTGACAAGCAATAATATTACACTCATTCTGAAATTTAGTGGATTATTTAAGTGTTAACTTAGTCAACACATCTTGATGTGGTTGGTCAGAGTGATCAATCAAAATAGTTTTTTACATTCACAGCATGTTGTCGACAAATTGTGAACTTTGCTTATGCCCGTGTTAGGTCACCGTAATGTTAGTGTTGCTGTGGACTTGGCGCAAGGCCATGCGAGTTTGAGTGCCTACTACACCTGGCAAACGCAGTATTTTCTTGTAGTAAAGTTCTTCGTAATCCTTGGCATCTGAATACACCACTTTAAGCATATAGTCATTATCTCCAGCCATTAGGTAACATTCCATCACTTGTTCTAGTTGAGCCACAGCAATTTCAAACTCTGCAAACACCGCTTCACTTTGCTTGTCTAAACTAATAAAGATAAAGGCGGTGCCTTGTACGTGAAAGAACTCCCGATTTAGTAGACCCACAAAGCGATCAAACACAGAGTTTTCTAACAGATACTTGGTGCGCCTAAGACAGGCTGATGGTGACAAATTAATTTGTTCAGCAAGTTCAACATTACTTAGCCGTGCATTATTTTGGAGGGCATTAATGATTCTTTTATCAACTTGATCAATTTCTATGAGGGCGCTTGAATTAAGTTGCATTATAAAGCCTTTTATTGAAATTAAATGCGGTAATTTAAGAAATAAATACGAATATAGCAAGATAATGCTGTAATAACAGTATTAAAATAACATTATCGGTTTTATCTCTAGTTTTAATTTAATTTAATTAAGCGTTCATGAAAGGAGTTGTATGATGTTAATTGGTGTACCTAAAGAAATTAAAAATCATGAGTATCGCGTAGGCATGACACCGGCCAGTGTAAGAGAACTAATTGACTCTGGGCATCTTGTAATGGTTGAAACCTTAGCTGGAAATGGCATTGGTTCCAGTAACGAAGATTATATTGCTGCCGGTGCAGAAATTGTCAATAGTGCGTCAGAGATTTATGCTCGGGCCGAGATGATTGTTAAGGTCAAGGAACCTCAGGCTGCTGAGCGCGCTATGCTGCGCCCACAGCAGTTACTTTTTACCTACCTCCACTTGGCTCCAGATGCCGAGCAGACGCATGATTTAATTGCTTCTGGTGCAACTTGTATTGCCTACGAGACCATAACCTCTGCCCAGGGTGGATTGCCATTATTGGCTCCCATGTCTGAAGTAGCAGGTCGCATGTCCATTCAGGCAGGAGCCCATGTTTTAGAAAAAGCCCAAGGTGGGCGTGGCATGTTACTTGGAGGAGTACCGGGTGTTGCTCCTGCTAAAGTGGTCATCATAGGGGGTGGTGTGGTAGGTTCTAATGCGGCTCAAATGGCGCTGGGAGCCAGAGCTCAGGTGACAGTGCTCGATCGTTCTACCCAAGCTTTAGCGCGATTAGATAAAGAATTTAATGGCGCCGTAAAAACAGTGTACTCGACCCAAGATAGTCTTGAAGAGTATGTGTTGGATGCAGACCTAGTGATTGGTGGCGTATTAATTCCAGGTGCAGCCGCGCCTAAATTAGTCACAGAAGCTATGGTAAAAGCTATGAAGATGGGCTCTGTGCTGGTTGATGTGGCTATTGATCAAGGCGGGTGCTTTGCGACTTCTAAAGCCACTACACATGAAGACCCTACGTATGTCGTGGATGGTGTAGTGCATTACTGTGTGGCTAATATGCCAGGTGGTGTGGCAATGACATCTACGTACGCTCTTAACAATGCTACCTTGCCGTACATTATGAAATTGGCAAATGTAGGCTGGAAAAAAGCCCTGCAGCAAGATGTGCACTTTTTAGCTGGGTTAAATGTGCATGCAGGTAAGGTGACCAATAAGCATGTGGCAGAGGCTTTGGGCTACGATTATGTGCCCCCAGAGACAGTGGTGACAGATGTGACTGCGCAATTAGTAGCGTAACTATCTGCGACTAGTTAGGCCAATTTTATGATAAATATAGAGCGTCTCTAAATAGGAGGCGCTTTTTTTTGGCAAAATAAGCAACCTTTAGTGCTTATAGCTTGACTAATAGCCGCTAAATACGGAAAATTCCGTCTTTTGATTTCGTCTAAAATTACCGAGCTGTTGGTAATGGCCTGCAAAGGCGTTGGTTAGGCAAGAATTTAGTAGAACCAGCCTAGTCAAGGGCGTGTTCATTTGATAATTAATGAGGCATTTAAATGCAAGTTTCAGTTGAAGCGACTACAAGCATCGAACGACGTTTAACCATCACAGTACCTGCGGAGCAAGTGGATACTGCGGTAGATAAAAAGGTTAACGAAACCGCTAAAACTATCCGTATTGATGGATTCCGTCCGGGTAAAGTACCTACTAAGGTCGTCAAAAAGCGTTACGGTGCAAGCATCCGCCAAGACGTTTTGGGTGACGTGATCCAATCTAGTTACTTTGAAGCAATGCAAAAAGAAAACCTTAAGCCTGCAGGCATGCCCCACATTGAGCCTGAACAAGATAAAGGTGAAGGTGAATTTGTGTACACGGCCATAGTAGAAGTGTATCCAGAAATTAAGTTAGTGGATGCGGCAGGTATAGCTGTTGATCGGATGACATCTAATATTGAAGATGCTGATGTGGACACGATGATCGATGTTCTTTTAAACCAGCAAACCCAGTGGACTGAAGTGTTGCGAGCAGCAGCAGATACGGATCAAATTAATCTTGATTTTGAAGGTTACCTTGATGGTGAAGCCTTCGACGGTGGTGCAGCTCAAGGTCATGATTTAGTGCTTGGATCTAACAGCATGATCCCAGGTTTTGAAGATGGCATTTTAGGTATGGAAGCCGGTCAAGACAAAGATATCACTGTGACCTTCCCAAAAGATTACAACGCGGCTGAATTAGCAGGTAAAGAAGCCTCGTTCACCATTAAGGTTAACACGGTTAGTGAAGCAACAAAGCCTGAACTAAACGAAGAGTTTTTCGCTCGATTTAATCCAAAAGAAGAGGGCGAAGCAGGTTTTCGTGCGGAAATTCGCTCCAATATGAATCGCGAATTGAACCAAGCTCTCAAAGCGAAGCTTAAAAATGGCTTGTTAAACGCCTATTTAGCATTAAATACGTTTGACGTGCCAAAAGCCTTGGTGACTGAGGAATTGGGGCGCTTAAAGCAACAAGCACTGCAGCAGTTTGGCGGTGGTAATGAAAATCTAGATCCAAGTATCTTGCCAGATGAAATGTTCCAAGACCAAGCTGACAAGCGAGTAAAAATTGGCTTGTTGGCAGCTGAAATAATCCAGCAGAATGACTTCAAAGCTGATGAAGACAAAGTAAAGACCTTGGTGCAAGAGATGGCAGAAGGTTACCAAGATCCACAAGAGTTTATTGATTACTACATGAATAACGCTGAGCAACGGGGTCAGTTAGATGGTGTGGTACTCGAAGACCAAGTGGTCGAGCACTTGTTAGCGGCGGCTAGCGTCAATGACGTTATGGTTGATTACAAAACAGCGGTTGAACCAGAGGCCAAAGACGTCACTGGCGATGAAGAAGAGCCAAGCCAAGAAGCTTAATGCGCTTCGGTACCTGTTGCGGTCTTAATAGATCTTAATGGGGCTTGAACAGATCAACGGTATGAGTTACTTTGTTGTAATTCATGCCGTTTTTTTTGTATGTTAAATGATTAATTTGGTCTTTTTCTTAGTGTAGGTCTTGGCATTTGTTAAAAACGCCACTATATAGTGGTTTGTAACGTCTTTATGTATTGGAGTTTTAGCGACAATGAGTTTTTCCTTTCCTTCACAAGCGGGTCAATTAAGCCCTGAATTAAGTGCACTAGTGCCAATGGTAGTTGAACAGACTTCCCGTGGTGAACGTTCTTATGACATCTACTCACGTCTTCTTAAAGAACGTGTTATTTTTTTAGTGGGCCAGGTTGAAGATCATATGGCCAATCTAGTGGTGGCTCAGTTGTTATTTTTGGAAGCTGAGAATCCAGATAAAGACATTCATTTGTATATCAACTCACCAGGTGGTTCTGTGACTGCTGGCATGTCGATTTATGACACGATGCAGTTTATTAAACCTGATGTAAGTACCATGTGTATTGGTCAAGCGGCAAGTATGGGTGCTTTGCTATTAACGGGTGGCGCAGAAGGTAAGCGTTTTTGTCTACCAAACTCACGCATGATGATCCATCAGCCTTTGGGTGGTTATCAGGGTCAAGCCACAGACATCGAAATTCACACGAAAGAAATATTAAACATTCGTGACAAACTGAATCGGATTATGGCCACACATACGGGTCAAAAACTAGATACTATAGCCGCTGATACTGATCGTGATAACTTCATGGAAGGCAAGCAAGCGGTCGATTATGGACTCATTGATACAGTATTAGAGAAGCGTCCAGTTTAAAACTCTGCAGCAGCAGGCTATACTGAGGGCTAAACATTAGTCACCATTGGCCGATAATAAAGTGAGTAAAGAATAATTTTAGTCTAAGATTTATTTTAGGCTTCCAACATTGGTAATGATATGAGCATAGACAAAGACGGATCTGGAGAAGATGGTGGCAAAATCCTTTACTGCTCCTTTTGTGGTAAAAGCCAAAATGATGTGCGCAAACTAATTGCTGGACCTTCATGAGCATAGACAAAGACGGATCTGGAGAAGATGGTGGCAAAATCCTTTACTGCTCCTTTTGTGGTAAAAGCCAAAATGATGTGCGCAAACTAATTGCTGGACCTTCAGTTTTCATCTGTGATGAATGTGTTGACTTGTGCAACGACATTATTCGGGAAGAAATATTAGACCAAGAACAACCAGAATCTGAAGATTATTTGCCAACGCCCAAAGAAATTAGAGCGGCCTTGGAAGAATATGTCATTGGCCAACCTAGAGCGAAGATGGTGCTGGCCGTTGCCGTTTATAACCATTATAAGCGTTTAAACTATATCAGTGGCAAAGACGATGTCGAGTTAGGTAAGAGTAACATTCTACTCATAGGACCGACTGGCAGTGGTAAGACTCTGTTAGCTGAGACTTTAGCCCGCTTATTAAATGTGCCATTTACCATTGCTGATGCGACCACGTTGACTGAGGCTGGGTATGTGGGAGAAGACGTCGAAAATATTATTCAAAAGTTACTCGGAGAAGACGTCGAAAATATTATTCAAAAGTTACTCCAGAAATGTGATTATGATGTTGAGAAAGCTCAGCGTGGCATCGTTTACATTGATGAAATAGATAAGATTTCTAGAAAATCTGACAACCCATCGATTACTAGGGACGTGTCAGGCGAGGGTGTGCAACAGGCTTTGTTGAAGCTGATCGAGGGGACCGTAGCTTCGGTTCCACCCCAAGGTGGTCGCAAACACCCTCAGCAAGAATTCTTGCAGGTTGATACTAGTAATATCCTTTTCGTTTGCGGGGGTGCATTTGCTGGCCTAGATCAAGTCATTCGTGATCGTACAGAGAAAAGCAGTATTGGCTTTTCAGCGACTGTAAAGAGTAAGGACGATAGTAAAGATTTGGGTCAATTATTACATTCGGTTGAAGCAGAAGACTTAGTCAAATTTGGCTTGATACCTGAATTTGTTGGTCGGCTACCCATGATTGCTACGCTAGAGGAATTAGACTCTGAAACCCTGGTTCAAATCCTAACAGAGCCTAAGAATTCCTTAACTAAGCAGTATCATAAGTTATTTGAAATGGAAAATGTCGAAATTGAATTCCGACCTGAGGCTCTTAGAGCGGTGGCTCAAAAAGCCATGGAACGTAAGACTGGAGCTAGGGGTTTGCGTTCAATCCTAGAATCTGTGCTCTTGCCTACAATGTACGAGTTACCAGATCAAGCCAATGCTGTGAAGGTGGTTGTGAATGAGCAATGTATCACCGGTGAGAGTGAGCCATTGGTTGTTTTAGACAGTGCCGAACTTCAGCACGCAGCATCAGACGAGTAATGATTATTTGAGAACTGAAAAAAACCACCTTAGGGTGGTTTTTTTGGTTTCATTTTAGTTCAAGGCTTGTATTTCTAAGGCTTGTCCTCATTTATTAAAGCATATTGAAAATTCGCGAAAATTTGCAAACGGCTGTAACGTTTGCCCATAGGATCTTTTATGACTCAGTCTCTTCCTCTTATTCCATTGCGTGATGTTGTGGTTTACCCACACATGGTTATTCCTCTTTTTGTGGGTCGCCAGAATTCAATTGATGCATTAGAGTATGCTATGGCCGCTGATAAGGCGATTGTTGTGGTTGCGCAAAAAAGTGCCACTGTAGACGACCCTAAAGTAGAAGACTTATTTGAAGTTGGGACGTCCGCGCGTATTTTACAATTATTAAAGCTCCCAGACGGAACAGTGAAGGTTTTAGTAGAAGGCGAGCAACGTGTAAAGATTGAGCAGGTGGATGAAACTGAAGGTTTCTTCACTGCTACTGTATTGACTATTGATGATGCTGAGCCTTCAGAAGGTGAGCGCAAGGCGTTAGCGCATACTTTAATGGCTCAGTTTGAGCAGTATGTAAAGCTGAGTAAAAAGATATCAAGTGACGTCATGTCATCCATCACTAATATCGATGACCCAAGCCGTCTGGCTGACACCATTGCATCACAGATGAACTTGAAACTTGAAGAGAAGCAAAACCTTTTAGAAATGGGTGACCTGACTCAGAGACTTGAACGCTTAATGGGGCAAATGGAAGGTGAGATTGATCTAGTCAAGGTAGAAAAGCGCATTCGGGGCAGAGTTAAGAAACAGATGGAAAAGAGCCAGCGTGAATATTATTTGAATGAGCAAATTAAAGCCATACAAAAAGAACTTGGTGATATTGATGATGCTGCTCCGAATGATTTAGAAGAGCTACAAAATAAAATTAACGCAGCTGGTATGCCTGCTGAAGCAAAAGAAAAGTCACAAAATGAGCTAAATAAGCTTAAAAATATGCCACCCATGTCTGCTGAAGCGACGGTAGTGAGAAGTTATATTGATTGGATGGTGACTATTCCATGGAAGAAGAAGAGTCGCCTGAAACATGATTTAGCTAAGGCAACGTCAGTCTTAGAAGAGGATCACTATGGTTTGTCTGAAGTCAAAGAACGGATTCTTGAATATTTAGCAGTGCAGCAACGGGTTAAAAAAGTTAAAGGCTCTATTCTCTGCTTGGTTGGGCCTCCTGGTGTAGGTAAAACGTCTCTGGGAAAATCCATAGCTAGAGCGACGGGGCGCCAGTATGTGCGTATGGCCTTAGGTGGTGTTCGAGATGAGGCCGAAATTCGTGGTCACCGACGCACCTATATTGGGTCTTTGCCGGGTAAGTTAGTTCAAAAAATGTCCAAGGTCGGTGTTGCGAACCCATTATTCTTATTGGATGAAATCGATAAAATGGGCATGGATAGCAGGGGAGACCCAGCATCTGCTTTGCTAGAAGTGTTAGACCCAGAACAAAATAACACCTTTAATGATCATTATTTAGAGGTCGATTATGACCTCTCCAGTGTCATGTTTGTTTGTACTGCAAATACCATGAACATACCTGGGCCATTATTGGACCGCATGGAAATCATAAGAATTCCAGGCTACACAGAAGACGAAAAGTTAAGTATAGCAAAGCGTTATTTACTCACTAAACAACTCGCAGCGAACGGCTTATCACCAACAGAGTTGGCTTTAAAAGATGATGCTATTGTTGACCTAATCCGTTATTACACTCGTGAAGCAGGGGTGCGTAGCCTAGAGCGTGAGATTGCTAAGATCTGTCGGAAAGTGGTCAAAGAACACCTATTAGCTATTACACTCGTGAAGCAGGGGTGCGTAGCCTAGAGCGTGAGATTGCTAAGATCTGTCGGAAAGTGGTCAAAGAACACCTATTAGCAGGCTATACAACAGCCAATGACAGCCCTTCTAAGGAAGTTAATGCAGATAATTTGGAACTTTACTCTGGGGTGCGCAAGCATAGCTTTGGGCAGGCAGATGTTGATGATCGGGTTGGTCATGTTAATGGTTTAGCCTGGACGTCTGTAGGTGGTGATATTTTGACCATTGAGTCGGCTGTAGTGCCTGGTAAGGGCCGTTTAGTAAAGACTGGATCTCTTGGTGATGTGATGCAAGAGTCGATTCAGGCCGCCTTAACGGTGGTGCGTGGAAGGGCATCTGGTTTAGGCATAAAAACAGATTTTCATGAGAAGACTGATATACATATTCATGTACCTGAAGGGGCCACACCTAAAGATGGTCCAAGTGCAGGTGTGGGAATGTGTACGGCGTTGGTATCTGTCCTTACTGGTATTCCTGTGCGTGCAGATGTCGCTATGACTGGTGAGATTACTTTGCGTGGACAGGTGTTGCCTATTGGAGGTTTGAAAGAAAAACTTTTGGCTGCTCACAGGGGTGGAATTAAGACAATTATCATTCCAGAGGAGAACGAGAGGGATTTAAAAGAGATTCCTGATAATATAAAAGCAGATTTATCCATAAAACCTGTTAAATGGATAGACGAAGTACTAGATTTAGCTTTACAATTCCCTCCTACCGCACTTTTAGTAGACGAAGGTGAATTGGGTGGTGATAGTGTAAAGGAAGTGTCAGGGAATGGAGCTGTCAGTACCCATTAGCATGTTCTTTAGATTAAATTCAAAGCCTTCCTTGACAAGGGTTTGAACAAGTTGGTATAAATTGTACTTCGGTTATTTGGGCTGAAATAGTACATCATAAGAAAAAAAGATCTGCTGGAGCGGATCATTAAAGTTTTTTAAAACAAAAGGGGATTAAAGTGAATAAATCTGAACTGATTGAAGCCATTACAGCGGATGCTGATCTTTCAAAGGCTGCTGCTGGTCG
>Ga0209482_1000652_pt1 | contig 28672 bp, 31 predicted proteins | sample CoawatmetaG10DNA_FD_187512 | JGI IMG/M metagenome (GOLD analysis project Ga0209482, IMG submission 187512) | Marine microbial communities from the West Antarctic Peninsula - Coastal water metaG104-DNA (SPAdes) (version 2) | ecosystem: Environmental > Aquatic > Marine > Coastal ...
ATATGATATTAAAAAATATAAAAAAACTCTCAAGGAGAATTATTATTCCTCAACTCTACCTATCAAAATAAATCTAACGAATATTCAAGCGGCAAATTTTATAGCTAACCAATATAAATTCCCAAAAATTTTCTTAAAGCAAAAATTTGCCAGAACTTACCCAAAAGGAAAATCAGGGGCACATTTTATTGGTTACATAAATCGTATCAATAAAATAGAGATCCAAAATTTAAAAAAGATAGGTAAATTTGAGAGCTATCTGGGTTTAGACCATATAGGAAAAACGGGTATTGAAAAGTTCTATGAAGATGAATTACATGGGTATCCTGGCTATAAAACAATAGAAGTCGATGCTAACAATAACGTGATTAGAACAATTGAAACTTTAGAGCCACAGCACGGTAAAGATATAGTACTAAATATAGATTACAAAATACAAAAAATTGCTGAAAAATCTTTTGGAAAATATAAGGGTTCCATGATCGCAATGGATCCAAATAATGGTGCGGTATTGGCGTATATTAGTCAGCCTTCTTTTGATCCAAATCTATTTGTAAATGGCATTGATGAAGTTAATTGGAGAAGGCTCAATGATTCAATTCACAGACCTCTAATTAATAGGGGGGTCTCAGGCCTTTATCCACCTGGATCGACACTTAAACCTTTTGTTGCTTTAGCAGCATTAGAACACAATATAAGACGACCCCCTTTCTCAATTAAAGATAAAGGTTTTTATAATATGCCTAATCAATCTAAAACTTTTTCAGATTGGAAAAAGGGTGGTCATGGAGAAGTAGATATTATAAAAGCTATAGTAGTTTCATGTGACACTTTTTTTTATGGGCTAGGCATTGAATTAGGAATCCCAAGATTGAATACTGTATTAAAAAGATTTGGTTTTGGAGATAAGACTAATATTGATATGCCTAACGAAAAGTCAGGTCTTATTGCTTCAGCTCAATGGAAAAAGAAAAATCATAAGAAGAAATGGTATCAAGGTGAAACTGCAATCACAGCAATCGGCCAAGGCTATACTCTGGCTACGCCAATTCAATTAGCTTTAGCTACTGCAAAACTAATTAACCAAGATTATATTCTTCATCCCAAGCTATTAAAAACAGTTACTATCCCAAGCCATATAAACCCTTATACAATAAATTCAAAACAAAGTGCCGATATAGAATTGGTTAAAGATGCTATGTCTCTAGTTACAAAAGAAGGAGGAACTGCAGCATTTATTGGCAGAAACTCTAGTTATAATATGTCAGCAAAAACAGGAACGGCCCAAGTATTTGGTCTAAAAAAAGATGAGGTTTATGATGAATCTAAACTTCCAGATAAGCTGAAGGACCATGCTCTTTTTATTGCTTTTGCCCCTACTGAAGAACCTAGACTTGTTATAGCAATTGTTGTCGAAAATGGTGGTCATGGTGGATCTACAGCTGGGCCAATTGCAAAAAAAGTTTTTGATGCTTACCTAAGTGGAGTTAAATAATGAGTAGCCTAGGCTTGTATAAATTATTTGAAAATATTGATCGAATTCTAATGATTCTTATTATGATTCTAATTACAATTGGCTTAATAACATTAGCTAGTGCCACTCAACATGCAACAAGTTTATTAATAAACCAAGTAATAAATATCACAATCGGAATTATTCTATTGGTATTTTTAAGCAAAATAGATCCGAAACGATTTCTTTTTTATGCTCCCCATCTTTATATATTAAGTTTAATCTTACTGTTATCTGTTATTTTTTTTGGATTTGAGAGCCATGGTGCAAAACGCTGGATAAATATCTTATTTTTTAATTTACAGCCTTCTGAAATCATTAAGATTACTATCCCCATGACGATTGCTTGGCTCTATCATCGATTCCAAAATAATATAAGCTATAAAACACACGCTATGGCATTTATTATTTTAGCTGCCCCTTGTGTACTCATATTTAATCAACCTGACCTAGGGACTACAATTTTAATCTTCTTGGCTGGTGCGATAATTATTTTTCTAGCTGGACTGCCATTAAAATTTATTTTTATTAGTATTTTTGGTTTTTTAATTGCCTTCCCATACGTCTGGTCAACATTACATATTTACCAACAAAATAGAATTCTTAGCTTGTTTAATTCTGATCGAGACCCCTTAGGAACTGGTTATCATGGAATTCAATCAATGATTGCAATTGGTTCTGGAGGAATTTTTGGCAAAGGTTGGACTTATGGGACCCAAACGCAACTTAATTTCTTACCTGAAACAACAACTGATTTTATTTTTTCAGTTTACTCGGAAGAATTTGGTTTTATTGGAATTTTTGGAATTTTTATTATTTATTTTTTTATACTATATCGCTGTATTGATATGGCTAAAAAAATGAAAAATAGTTTTTCCAGATTAATAACTGCCTCATTAATATTTACTTTATTTAGCTCTACCTTTGTCAATATTGCGATGGTAAGTGGTGTTATACCAGTTGTTGGGGCACCATTACCATTTATAAGCTATGGTGGCACATCTATGGTTGTATCTTTAATTATGATTGGTATTATTATGAGCCTATATTCTAACAAATCTTTAATCGCTAACTAATGAAAAAAAATATTCTCACACTTGTAACTGCTTTTTTGCTCTTTGGATGCCAATCAATAGATCCATTATTTGAAGAATCAAATAAGGATAAACCTAAAGTAAAGAATTCAGGTGCTTACTACCTAGATGACGGCCCGGATGAAAATCCACCACAGAATCTAGATAAAATTCCCGATGCTCAACCAAAATATGAAGCACTGTCAAAAAGAGCTAATCGCCCTTATGTTGCATTTGAAAAAAAATATGTGCCTATGCAAAAAATTATCCCTTTTAAAGAAGAAGGTTATGCATCTTGGTATGGCAAAAGGTATCATGGTAGGAAGACATCGATTGGAGAAACCTATGATATGTACCAGATGACTGGTGCACATAAAACTCTCCCCCTTCCTTGCTATATAAAAGTAACTAACTTAAAAAATAAACTCTCAGTCATTATTCGAGTTAATGACCGGGGTCCATTTATTGATGAAAGGATTGTAGATTTATCATACGCAGCCGCCCATAGACTTGAAATTATTCAAAATGGTAGTGAGTTAGTAAAAATTGAAATGGTAAACCCCTCTTTAGCAGTTAAAAATATAGAAGAAGCTAATCTGAACTCTTCACCTTCTATTAAATCTTTTTATATTCAAGCAGGGGCTTTCTCAAACCAAGATAATGCATCATACTTAATTAATAGATTGTCTAAAATTAAATTTAAAAACTCGTTGAGTATAAAAAAATTAAATAAAAATTCTCTTCATTTAGTAACTATTGGCCCCTACGCTAGTAAAAAAATTGCAGAGGAAGCCTTAAAAGATATTACAAAAAAAATTCAACTTAATAGCTTTATTATTTCAGAGTAACGACCCTCAATGGACCAAAATAAAAAAGAATCACTATTGGAATTCCCTTGCAACTTTGATATTAAAGTTATGGGAGAAGCAAATGAAAATTTTTCTGAATCTATCATTAAGATATTAAAAAAACATGATGAAAATTTTAATGCGTCAAAAATTGAAATGAAGGGAAGTAGCAATGGAAAGTATATTAGCTTAACTTGTAATGTTTTCGTCACCTCGCAAAAGCAGCTTGATAAAATGTATATTGACCTATCAAAGAGCTCAATGACTAATTTTGTTTTATAACATATGCCAATAACTATAAAGCAGCTTGGGCTTACAAATTACGAGGACACCTTGCAAGATATGAAGTATTTTGTTGATCAAATGTCAACAAAAGATGAATTATGGATTACAGAGCACCCCCCTATTTTCACCACGGGAGTAAATAAAAAAAAATCTATAATTCCAAAAACTAATATTCCGCATTTGTTTGTCGATAGGGGGGGAAAGATTACCTATCATGGGCCAGGGCAACTAATAATTTATACGCTAATTAATATTAAAAAAAATAATTTAACTATTAGGCAATTAGTATCGCTTCTCGAAAATTCTATTATTGATTTTTTGGAAATAAACAAAATTCATGCCTGTTCTAAAATTGAAGCCCCTGGGGTTTATATAAATAAGAAAAAAATATGCTCTATTGGTTTAAGAATAAAAAAAAATTATGCTTACCATGGCTTAAGTTTTAATGTTGATATGGATACTAAACCATTTACAATGATTGATCCTTGTGGCTTTACTGGTCTAAAAATGGCACAATTATCAGACTTCAATATTAAAAGTACAGTAGAAAAATCTGGAAAAGAAATTGCAATAATCATTAATAAAAAATTAACCCTACACTATGAACAAAATAATAAGAATTAAAGAGATTGGTAAAGAAAAAACTGCAAGATTGCCAATAAAGATTTTTGAAAAAGATAAGCTGCCAAAGCCTTCATGGATAAAAATGAAGTTGCCTAATAGTGATAAATTTCATGAAGTAAATCAACTTCTTAAAGAAAACCAACTTAACACAGTATGTGAAGAAGCAAGCTGCCCTAATATCGGAGAATGCTATAGCCAGGGCACTGCAACCTTTATGATTTTAGGAGATATTTGTACTCGTCGCTGCCCTTTTTGTGATGTTGCAAGTGGGACTCCTCTTGAGCCAGATTTAAATGAACCTGTGAAATTAGGCCTTACAATTGCAAAACTTAAACTAAGATATGTTGTAATAACAAGTGTAGATCGAGATGATATGGAAGACGGTGGAGCCACCCACTTTTCTGAGTGTATAAAAGAAATTCGTAAAAATAATAAAAATATTAAAATTGAGATTCTTGTGCCTGACTTTCGAGGAAAAGGGAAAATAAAAAAAGCATTGGAAATACTATTTAAACAACCGCCTAATATTTTTAATCATAATCTTGAAACCATTCCCAGGCTATATAAACGAGCAAGGCCAGGAGCTCGTTATGAACATTCTCTTTCACTTTTAAAAGACTTTAAAAAACAAATGCCTTTAGTTCCAACTAAGTCCGGACTAATGCTTGGCTTAGGAGAAACAAATGAGGAGATATTAGAAGTTATGAGAGACTTAAGGAAGCATGATGTAGATATGTTGACACTAGGTCAATATTTACAGCCCACTCCTTACCACCTTCCTGTTGAAAGGTACGTGCCGCTAATTGATTTTGAGAATCTTAAAAAAGAAGCAGAAAAATTGGGGTTTACATCTGTTGCAAGCGGCCCAATGGTGCGAAGTAGTTATCATGCTGACCAACAAGCTGAAGGAGCTTAGGATAAATGATTCCAATTTTAAAAACTGAATTGAGTTCTGAGTTATTCAATTTAGAAAATTATATAATTAATCACAGTTGTGATATTGAGCATTGGTTTAGAACGCAATGGTTGGATCATAGCGCACCATTCTACGCATCGGTTGATCTAAGAAATTCTGGATTTAAATTAACCCCTGTAGATACCAATCTTTTTCCGGGTGGCTTCAACAACTTAAATCCTGATTTTGCGCCACTCACAATTCAGGCCATTTCTGTTGCTATAGAAAAAATTTGTCCGGACGCATGGCGAGTACTAATTATTCCTGAGAATCACACACGAAATATATTTTACTTAAAAAACTTATTTGAATTAACAGAGATTTTAAAAAACTCTGGACTTGAAGTTAGAATTGGGAGTGCCAATGAAGATATTAATGAAATTCAGACAATTAAAATAGATGATAAGCATTCGATAAAAATTGAACCTACTTTTAGAGAAAATGATCGTTTATTTTTAAAGAATCATGATTCTTCAACTTTTAGGCCATGCGCTATTATTTTAAATAATGATCTTTCAGGAGGGGTTCCCGATAAACTTCAAGATCTAGATCAGAACATCATTCCTCCTATTTCAGCAGGCTGGCCAACTAGAAGAAAATCAAATCACTTCAATTATTACAATGAAATAGTTGAGGAATTCTCTAAATTTACAAAGATTGATCCTTGGCTAATAAATCCATATTTTGAAAAACTAGATGGTTTAAATTTTCTTGAGCGTCAAGGGGAAATTCAATTAGCTGAGCATATTGATAAACTTTTATTAAAAATTAAAAAAAAATATTCTCAATACAATATAACTCATGAGCCATATGTAGTAATTAAAGCCGATGCTGGGACTTATGGAATGGGAATAATGACAATTAAGAATAGTGAAGATGTTATAAATCTTAATCGAAAAATGAGGAAAAAGATGTCTGTTGTTAAAGATGGGCTGAAAGTTACAGAAGTTATTATTCAAGAAGGGGTTCATACAGAAGAGTCCATTAATGATGCAGTTGCCGAACCTGTTGTTTACATGATTGATCATTTTGTTGTCGGTGGTTTCTATCGAGTACATACAAATAAAGAGAAAGATGAGAACCTTAATTCTCCTGGTATGCATTTTGTTCCAGTTGCTTTTGAAACGTCATGCCTTATGCCAGATCAAGGCAGGCCATGTGATGATAAGGCCAATCGATTTTATGCATATGGAGTCATTGCTAGATTAGCTTTACTAGCTGCTGCAAAAGAACTTCAAAACCAAATATGATAAAATTTTTATTTATAATTGATGAGCCAGAGACATTAATTTCATATAAAGATACTACTTTAGCTTTGATTAAAGAATGTCTTAATCAAGAAATAGAGGTTCATTATACAAATATACATTCGCTATCTATTGATAAAAATCAAAATATAATTGTTGATAGTCATAATATTTCTAGTATTGATTCATTAATCATTAAAAAACCAAAAATAAAAAATAAAATTCAGTATTTTACAAAAGTTTTTATAAGAAAAGACCCCCCCTTTGATAACGACTATTTAAATCTAACTTTCATACTTGAACATGCGAAAAATTTTAATGTTGAAGTTATCAACAACCCTATTTCAATTAGAAATCAAAATGAAAAATTATCAATACTTAATTTTAAACACCTCATTCCATCTACAATTGTTTCATCCAGGGCTGAAGACATAGTTAATTTTATTAAAAAAGAGAAAAAAGTGATTATAAAGCCGCTAGACGGAATGGCTGGTAATGGAATCTTTATGGTAACCCCTAAAGATCAAAATATTAATGTCATTCTAGAAACTGCAACAAATAATGGTACGAAAACTATCATGGCACAAAAGTACTTACCTGAAATTGAAAAAGGGGATAAGCGTATTATTGTAATTAGAGGTGAGGCTATACCCTTCGCTCTTGCAAGAATACCTTCTAAAGGAGAGATCAGAGCTAACCTGGCAAAGGGGGGGAAAGGAAAGGCTCAAAAATTAACTGCTGGAGATAAGAAAATAGTGACGGGCGTTAAAGACTTCTTAATTAAAAATAAACTTGGGTTTGTTGGATTAGATATTATTGGTAATTATTTAACTGAAATTAATATAACCAGCCCTACTGGAATTGTTGAAATCGAAGATCAAACAAATTTTAAAGCTGCAGCATACATTATTAATGCGTTTAAATAGTCTACTTATATATTTTTTAATCAGCTTTTTATTTGGCTGCAGTGATAATAAGATTCATCACGACAAAGATTTTATCTTTGGGACATTAATTGATATTAAGATTTATGGTGAATCTAAGATTCATGCCGAGAAGGTATCGAATGAAATTTTTAATGAATTTCATCGCCTACATAAATTGCTTCACCCTTGGGAGCAAAGCCTTATTACAGATATTAATAATGCAATCGCTAAAAATAAATCTATACCTATTGATAATGATGAGGTCATATCTATTCTTATTCATGCACAATATCTTGAAACTCAAACTCAAACTCTATTTAATCCATCTATAGGCAAGCTCATTAAGCTATGGGGATTTCACTCAAATGATCACAAGCAGGAAACAATTCCAATTCAGAAAGTAATTCAAAAATTAGTGTCATCAAATCCCTCAATGCAGTCAATTCAAATTAAGAAGGGGGTTTTAAAAAGTAATAATAAAGACGTTCAGATAGATTTAGGTGGCTACGCAAAAGGATATGCATTAGATCAAGCAAAAAAAATACTTGCAAATAATAATATTGAGAATGCTTTAATAAATATTGGGGGCAACATTTTAGCTTTTGGTAAACATGGTGAGCGTGATTGGGTTGTTGGAATCCAAAATCCTAGAAAGCCTAATGTATTGGCTACGATTACCCTTAAACCTGGATGGGCTATTGGGACGTCTGGTGATTATCAAAGATATATTATAGTTAATAATCAAAGGTATTCTCATTTAATTAGTCCTAAAACAGGCTACCCTTCAAATAATACGCAGTCAGCTACTGTTTTAATCCCGCCTTCTAAAGGTTCGGGTGTTCTATCTGATGTCTTTTCTAAGCCTCTTTTTATTGCCAGTAAGGAAAATAAAATAAAAATGGCTAATTTGCTAAATATTAAACAGTTTTTAATTATTATGGATAATGGTTCAATCCTTATAAGTGAATCTTTAAATAAAAAAATAAATTGGGAAGATGATATTGATAAAAAAAATATTACAATCTTCTAAGAGCGTTAAATTTGGTGATTGGTTTGTTATTACTTTATTCTGTGCCCTAATTATTATTAGTGCAAAATTCCTATGGAGCCTCCCACAAGGAGAATACCTGGAGATATATAAAAATAATAAAATATTAGCCACCTATAGTCTTAATCAAGAAATTACAAAAGAAATAAATGGTACAAAAGGGAAAACAAAAATAATAATTAATAATGGAAAAGTTAGATTTTCCTCATCACCTTGTCCTAAGAAATACTGCATTCATCAAGGGTGGATAAATAAAGCCAACCAAACAATTGTGTGCATTCCAAATCAAATATCTATTTCTATTGTGGGCGCTAAGAGGGGATATGACACTATCAACTATTAATATTACGGATAGAGATCATCAGATTGCAAAGTTATCTGCAATAGCTGTCGCATTGTCATTAGTTGAATTCTTTTTTCCTAGCCCTATACCTGGGGTTAAGCCTGGAATAGCAAATATTATAATTTTATATACCATATTTAAATTTGATCTTAGAATGGGGATATGGGTATCTCTTATTAGAGTTTTCGTAACGAGTATTCTCTTAGGATCATTTTTAAGCCCAACATTTTTTCTCAGTTTAAGTGGTGCGCTATTTAGTCTACTTTCTATTATAATTTTTAGGAACTTAAGTCCAAAATATTTTAGCTTGATTAGTTTAAGTTTAATTGCTTCATTAGCACATATTGCTGGTCAATTTATTATTGTAAGACTGTGGATAATTCCACATAATGGAATCTTCTATCTTTTACCAATTTTTATAGTATCAGCCTTCATTTTTGGCTTGGTTAATGCTCTGGTAACAAGTAAGCTTCTTCAATTAAACTCAAAAAAATAATTTTTATTAATGATAAAATATAATAAACAAGGAATTAACTATGAAGATATACTATATTTTTTATTTGCTAACCATCTCACTACTATTAAACAGTTGTGGCACAAAGGGTCAACTTTACATACCTGAGGAAAAATATCCTCAAGCAGAGATTCAAGAAAATATTTTCCTAGGCCAGAAGTCAGAGCTAGCACAAATCTAAAATGACTGAATCTATTTTAAAATTAAAAGAAGGAAAATTTTTTATTGAGAATGTTTTCGTTGAAAATATTGTTAAAGAATTTAGCACCCCTTCCTACGTCTATTCTAAAAAAATTATTCTTGATAATTATTTAGATTTTAAAAATCAATTTAGTGATATAAACCATCTCATTTGTTTTGCAGTTAAATCTAACCCAAATATAGCAATATTAAATTTGCTTGCAAAAAATGGTGCTGGGTTTGATATTGTTTCTGGTGGCGAGCTTCAAAGAGTAATTGCTGCAAAAGGTGACCCGAAAAAAGTTGTATTTTCTGGTGTTGGAAAATCTAAAGAAGACATTGAATTAGCTATTAAGCACGACATCCTTACATTTAACGTTGAATCGGAAGCAGAACTTTTTCGCATTCAAAAGATTGCAAAAGAGTTAAGTAAAGTGGTTAGTATATCAATCAGAGTAAATCCAGATGTTGATCCTAAAACACATCCTTATATTTCAACTGGGCTGAAAGATAATAAATTTGGCGTTGATGAGCAAAATGCAATTTCAATGTATAAAATTGCCAATGAGCTCGATTCGATTGAGATTAAAGGTATTGATTGTCATATAGGATCTCAAATAACAGAATTACAACCTTTTGAAGATTCAATCAAAAAACTACTTTTACTGATAGATCACCTTAAATCGATTGGTATTTCAATTGAACATATTGATATTGGGGGAGGAATTGGTATCCAATACTCTGATGAGGTACCACCTACTTTTTCTGATTACGCTAACACTGTTAAAAATACTATTAAAGGCCGTGATCTAAAAATTATTTTTGAGCCTGGTCGAGCATTAATTGGTAAAGCTGGTATTTTATTAACAGAAGTGGAATATATAAAAAATAGTTCAGCTAAAAACTTTATAATTATTAACGCCGCTATGAATGATCTGATGAGACCTTCACTCTATGGGGCTTTTCACGATATTATAAATTTATCTCCAACTGACTCTGAGAAAAAACACTATGATATTGTTGGCCCTGTCTGTGAAACAGGTGATTTTTTTGGTAAGAACCGTTCATTATCAGCAGCAGAAGGTAACATACTAGCCGTTTTAGATGCAGGAGCATATGGAATGTCAATGAGCTCAAACTATAATTCTCGCCCAAAAGCATCAGAGATACTTGTTGATGATGATAAATTATATTTAATAAGAAATCGTGAAACTTTTGCTGATTTAATTAATGGCGAACAACTATTACCCTAAGTTAACTATGTCAAAAGAGATGATTAATATATCGTTAGCTAATCCCAGAGGCTTTTGTGCGGGGGTCGAAAGAGCAATCTTAATTGTTGAAAAAACATTAGAAAAGTATGGAGCTCCAATATATGTTCACCATGAAGTTGTTCACAATAAATTTGTAATTAATGAGCTCAAGAAAAAAGGTGTAATTTTTGTTGAAAGCTTAAAAGAAATTCCAAATTCAAGTCATGTTATCTTTAGTGCTCATGGTGTATCTAAAGCAATAGTAAAGGAATCTAACAAATTTAATCTTATTTCAATAGATGCAACCTGTCCATTAGTAACTAAAGTTCATCGTGAAGTCAATAAATTAAGTAATGATGAATATACAATTATTATGATTGGTCATAAAGGTCACCCAGAAGTAGAAGGCACAATGGGGCAAATTGAAAAAAATTCTTTAACCAATCAAATCCATTTAGTTGAAAATATAGAAGATGTTAATAAATTAAAAGTTTCGAATCCCAATAAACTTAGCTATGTAAGCCAAACTACTTTATCTATTGATGATACTAAGAAAATAATTGATGCATTAAAAAATAAATACCCATTAATTGTTGGGCCAAAAAGCAACGATATATGTTATGCAACACAAAATAGACAAGAAGCTGTTAAACAAATGTTTAGCCAACATGATCTTGTTTTTGTTGTTGGGTCAAAAAATAGTTCGAATTCAAATAGACTTTTGGATATGGTCAAAGATAAAAATATAGATGCTATCCTTATAGATGATATGGCACAATTTCAATCTAAATGGATAAAGAATAAAAAAAGTATAGGTATTACAGCTGGGGCTTCAGCGCCAGAAATTCTTGTTCAAGGGCTCATCCAAGAAATTAAAAAAATTACGGAAGTATCCATCTCAGAGATAAAAGGCATTCAAGAAACTACTGTTTTCAAGCTTCCCAAAATTTGAAACTACCTCATTATAAAACTCCAATATCGGCCCTAGTTGTTATTTATACAAAAGAACTTGATATACTATTATTGAGTCGTGCGGATAAGAGTAATTTTTGGCAATCAGTCACAGGTAGTTTAGAGCAAGATGAATCACTATTAGAAACTGCAAAAAGAGAAGTTCTAGAAGAAACTGGAATTATTTGTGAGAATTTTCTCTTGCAAGATTGGAATTTAAGTCATGAGTATAAAATATTTTCTCATTGGCAACACCGATACGCCCCAGGTGTTGAATATAATACAGAACATATTTTTGGTTTAGAGTTGCCAACAAAAATGCCTGTGACCCTTTCCCCTAATGAACATATTGATTTCAAATGGGTCACGTTAGAAGAGGCTAAGAAAACAGTATTTTCCTGGACCAACGTTAAAGCCCTAGAAAAATTATATGAGATTAAGCTATTAGCAAGTTAAAATATATATTATGAATACAGCCACCATCAAGTTCGATGCCTTTGAAAGTCTTAAGAATGAAGATTGCCAAGATAGGATTATCAAAGCCAAAAAATCTTTAGGCGATAAAATTGTAATTTTAGGCCATCACTATCAAAATGAAACTGTTTATAGACACGCGGATTACTCTGGGGACTCGCTTAAGCTTGCACAGTACGTTCAGAATCTAGATGCAAAATATATTGTTTTTCTTGGTGTTCATTTCATGGCTGAAGTTTCTAATATTTTATCAAGACCAGAACAGATTACAGTATTACCAGATCTTTCAGCTGGATGCTCTATGGCTGATATGGCAAATTTAGCAAAGGTAGAAAGAACCTATAGGGAACTTTCTAAAGTTTTAGATTTTGATAAAACTATTACACCAATTACTTATATTAATTCAGCTGCAGACCTTAAAGCTTTTTGTGGTGAACATAACGGGATCGTATGTACATCAACAAATGCACCGAGTGTTCTTGATTGGGCTTTTAAAAAAAGGGAGAAAGTCTTATTCTTTCCAGATCAAAATTTAGGAAGATGGACAGGACATAAAATGGGTATTGCCATAGAGGATATGCCTGTATGGGATCCTGATCTACCACTTGGTGGGTTAACAGAAAAACAAATACTTGAATCAAAAGTTTTATTATGGAAAGGGCACTGTGCAGTTCATCAAATGTTTAGACTACAACATATTGAAAAATTCAGAGAAATTCACCCTGAAGGTTTTGTGATCTCACATCCTGAGTCACCCTTTGAAGTCTGTCAGAACTCTGATTATGTTGGGTCTACTGAATTTATTCTTAATACTATTACTCAAGCTAAACCAAATACTAAATGGTTAGTTGGTACTGAACTAAATCTTGTTAATAGATTGGCCAATGAAATGAAACCTGAAGGAAAATTGGTACAGTTTATGTCTCATGTAGTTTGTGAATGCTCAACCATGGCAAGAATAGATCCCCAACATCTGGCCTGGACCTTAGAAAATATCATCAAAGATAATCCAGTTAATATTATTAGTGTCCCAAAAAAAGAAGCAGAATTAGCAAAACTAGCATTGGATCGAATGCTTGAAATCTCTTAACTCTGATAATTGTGCTCTATGCTCTTCTCAAAAATACCCCATCATTTGGGCAAACAATTTACTTCGTATTGTATTAATCAATGATCAAAATTATCGAGGCTATTGTAGAGTTGATTTAATTAATCATGTTAAAGAAATGGCAGATTTAGATGAAGAAACTCGTAATGAATTTATGGGAGTAATTTTTCAGACTGAAAAAATTATAAAAGAATATTTACAGCCTGACAAAATTAATTTAGCTTCGCTTGGCAATATAACGCCCCACTTACATTGGCACATTATTCCTAGATACCTTTCTGACAATCATTTTCCAGATAGTATTTGGAGTGAAAAAAAGAGAAATGCTATTAATAAATTTTCTAAGGTTCAAGAATTGGAATTTATTAAGTATGTTAACAATAAACTAAACCCTTAGCCTACTCACAATTATTCCTTTAAGTAAGTGTTCTTCTATAATTTCATCGACGTCTTCTTGATCTATATAACGATACCAGACTCCTTCAGGGTAAATGACCATTAAAGGTCCTTCATGGCAACGATCAAAGCACCCGCCCCGATTTACACGTACTTTAGTAGGGCCATTAAGATTTAATGACTTAATCTTCTTTTTCATATAATCAAACATTGGTTCAGCATTAAAGTTCATACAACACTGTTCCCCATCTTCTCTTTGATTTAAGCAAAAGAAAATATGATATTTATAAAAAGTCATAATTAATGACCATTAGGTTTATCAATACCTACTCCAGTTTGTGATCTAAAATATTGTGCTTCAAATAATTTTTTCTCCGCTATAGAGGTTTTTGTTTTATCAGTTTTTGAAAAGAACCATATCCCAATAAATGTAACTATCATAGAAAATAAGGCTGGGTACTTGTATGGAAAGATTGCTTCATTATTGCCAAAAATATCTACCCATACAACTGGTCCCAGTATTACTAAAAGTATTGCAATAAATAATCCAGCAGAACCACCAATAACTGCTCCCCTTGTAGTAAGGTTTTTCCAATAGATAGAAAGAATTAATATTGGAAAATTTGTAGTCGCTGCAATAGCGAATGCTAGGCCAACCATAAATGCAACATTTTGCCCCTCAAAAAGAATACCTAGAAACACTGCAAGAACACCTAAGAATATTGTTGCAAGCTTTGAAACTTTCATTTCCATTTTTTCGTTATTTTTCCCTGTTAGGAATGCATTAGCATAAAGATCATGGGATATTGCAGAAGCACCTGCAAGTGTTAGCCCAGAAACAACTGCTAAAATAGTTGCGAAGGCAACTGCCGAAATAAATCCAAGTAAAATATCGCCCCCAACTGCGTGTGAAAGATGAATAGCTGCCATATTATTATTTCCAATTAACGCACCAGAATCATTTAAATATTCTGGATTATTAGAAACTAGGACAATAGCCCCAAAACCTATAATGAAAGTTAATATATAAAAATAACCAATAAATCCTGTTGCATAAACTACTGATTTTCTTGCTTCTACTGCGTCTGAAACAGTAAAGAATCGCATCAATATATGTGGAAGTCCTGCAGTACCAAACATTAGAGCCAGGCCTAATGAAATAGCTGAAACTGGGTCAGAAATTAATCCCCCAGGAGACATAATATTTTTACCTTTGCTATGAATATTAACGGCTTCAGAAAATAATTGGTTAAAATTAAATTCAAATTGATATAGAACAAGGAATGCCATCAGCGTTGCCCCAGATAACAAAAGAATAGCCTTAATTATTTGGACCCAGGTCGTAGCAAGCATTCCACCAAAAGTGACATATGAAATCATTAGCCCACCCACAATCATTACAGCTGAATAATAAGGCAAGCCAAATAGAATTTCTATAAGCTTTCCAGCGCCGACCATTTGAGCTATTAAATATAAAATTACAGTAGACAATGAGCCACAAGCAGCAAGTATTCTGATGGGTTTTTGTTTGAGCCTAAAAGAAACAACGTCAGAAAAGCTATATTTACCTAAGTTACGGAGTGGCTCAGCGATTAATAATAAAATGATAGGCCATCCAATTAAAAATCCAATCGAATAAATAAGACCGTCAAATCCTGACAAATAGACTAAGCCAGAAATACCAAGAAAAGATGCTGCTGACATAAAGTCACCTGATATTGCAAGACCATTTTGAAGTCCTGTAATATTTCCACCTGCCGTGTAGAAACTTTTCGCTGTGTGAGTTTTTTTTGATGCCCAATAAGTAATAAACAGCGTTACTCCAACAAATAAGACAAACATAATAATTGCTGTGTAGTTTGGTTTTCCATCAGCAGTACTAGCAAATAATAAATTAGAAAATAAAAGTCCTAATAAGAGCATTAATTTATCCATTTTTTTGAATCTTGTTTATTAAAGGCTCAAGAATTTTGTTAGCAAGATAAACGTATATTAAAGTTATTAGGAATATTAAGAGGATTAATAGAAAGCCTAAAAAAATACCAATCGAAATATTTGTATCAAATATTAATGTACCAAAAAACTTTGAGTTGAAGGCAATCACCCAAATAAAGCAAAAATAGGAGGTGATCGTTAAGAATATTAAAGGCACTAGTATTTTAATTCTTGCTTTTTTTAATTGCTGATAAATTTCTTCAGTGTCTCTTATTTGCATAAATTTAATCCTTATTACTAATATCCCTTGAATAAACTTTGTCTTTTACTTTTTCTAATTCAGGGTGATATCGATTGGCAATTATTATTTCAGACTTACTCATAAATTCTTTTAATTCTTTAACAATTACTAGGCCCTCTAATCTATCCTGATTAATTTGAGGCTCATAAATAAGTATTTCTACATTTTTTTCTTTCAATCTTTCTATAATTCCTAAAATTGCTGATTCTCTATAATTATCAGAATTACTTTTCATGATTAAACGATAAATACCAACAACTTTAGCTTTCGTATTTATTATCTCTTCCACAAGAAATTCTTTTCTAGTTTCATTGCTGTCAACTATTGCTTGCATAATATTATTAGGAATATCTTTATAATTTGCTAGCAATTGCTTTGTATCTTTTGGCAAACAATAGCCACCATAACCAAAAGAAGGGTTATTATAATGATCGCCTATTCTTGGATCCAAACTAATCCCATCAATTATTTGCTTTGTACTTAGCTCATGTTTTACCGCGAAAGTATCTAATTCATTAAAGAAAGTAACCCGCATCGCTAAATATGTATTTGAGAAAAGCTTAATTGCCTCGGCTTCAGTTGAATCTGTATACAAAATTGGTATGTCCGTCTTAATTGCTCCCTCCATAAATAATTTTGCTAGTCTCTTTCCTTCATCTTCCTTATTGCTTATTATAATTCTTGAAGGATAAAGACAATCATATAGCGCTTGCCCTTCTCTTAAAAATTCTGGCGAAAAAATAATATGCTGTATTTTAAATTTTTGCCTTAAACTTTCCGTATACCCAACAGGTACTGTTGATTTTATTAAAATTAGTGCTTTTTTATTTATTTTAAATATTTTATCTATTGATTCTTCAATTGACTTTGTATTAAAAAAGTTTGTAGCAGGGTCATAATCCGTAGGAGTTGCTACAATAACTAACTCAGCATCTTTATATGCAATGTCTTGATCCATTGTTGCATGTAGGTCTAATTTAACTGACTCCAAATATTGAGTAATATATGGATCTTGAATAGGAGATTTTCTTTCATTTATTAAATCAACTTTGTCTGAAACTATATCAATTAATGTAACGCTATGATTCTGTGCGAGCAAAATTGCATTCGCTAAACCTACATAACCAATTCCAACGACTGTAATTTTCAAAAATCATCCTTAATAGATAAAAAGTTAGTACTATTCAGTAAAGCTTTAAAATAAAATTTATTCTTGAAGTTGATACACACTTATATAATCTCCTTGCTTATATCCCATAATTTTATTTCCTCCTGCCACAACTGCAACATATTGTTTTCCATCAATCATATAAGTAATTGGCGGAGCATTTACTCCTGCATCTATATTCGTTTGCCAAATTAATTCTCCCGTGATTGCATTGAATGCATTGAAAGATCCATTCCCTTCACCTAGAAAAACTAAATTTCCTTTCGTAGCAAGAGAGCCGCCTAAAAGAGGTTGCTCTGTTGTATGTTGCCATAGAATTTTACCAGTGGATACGTCTATAGCTGACAATAAACCCCATTGAGGGTCGCCAGAAGGCTCTGAACTTGTGTATTTTACAGTTTTCCCGCCAGATATTTTTTCATGCAGAGTATACTTAATTGGTGCATGAATACCAGAAACATATACTAGGTGTAGATCTAAATTCATGCTAACCGGTGACCAATTTGACCCGCCAAGAATTCCTGGATAAATAATAGTTCCTTCAGGTGTTGCTTTAGAAAATAAATTATCTTGAGGTACGAATGCTTCAGATTTAAGTAATAGCTCTCCATTATTTCTATTGTGTACATAAAACCACCCTGTTTTCCCAGCCTGGCCAACAGCAGGGATTACTTTTCCATCTACAATCGTATGAAATAATAAAGGCGGACTAGCAACATCATAGCCCCATATATCATGAGGGACCTGCTGATAAAACCATTTTAACTTTCCTGTATCAGCATCTAAAGCGACTAAAGAGACTGTATAGAGATTGTCTCCTGGTCTAGTTTCAGCACTCATCTGTGGAGAGGGGTTTCCAGTTCCAAAGAAAAGTGTATTTGTAATTCCATCAATAGCAGGCGTTGTCCATGCAGAACCTCCGCCATACTTAGCAGAATTAGGATGTTGAGCCAATGCTTCTTTTTCAAGATAAGTATCACGATTAAGCACTTCGCCATCAGCAGTATAGTTCGTAAACTTTCCCTCCCACCCTTGTTCTGGAATTGTATCAAACTGCCATATTTGTCTTCCTGAATGAATATCATAAGCAGCTAAAAATCCAGGTCTCCCAAATCTTCCAGCAACTCCAACTACAGCCCCTAATGGAGAGTTACTCCCCTCCTCTTCTACATGAAGACCATAACCAACACCTGTAATTCCTATAATTACCTTATTCTTATATACAACAGGGGCCATTGAGATACCGACACCCGTTCCGCCACTAATAATTTTATCTCTATTTGGATCCAGTTCATTTAGTGAGCTTAATGATTCTGTTTCTACTAAATTCTCTACTACATTAATATCCCAAATTTTTTCACCGGTTTTAATGTCAAGAGAAATTAGTCTTGCATCAACAGTCCCGAAAAATATCTGCTCCTCGTGGATTGCTACACCTCGATTTGTTGGTCCACAACACATTCTCCAGTTAAGATTTCTATCGTGTTCATAGCGCCATAATTCTTTACCCGTTTTCCCATCTAAAGCAATTACATGATTAAAGGGTAGAGATACATACATAATACCTTCATGAACAATAGGGGTAGCTTGAAATGTTGCACTAACACCTGTTTGATATTGCCACCCTAATTCCAAATTTTTTACATTTTTAATATTAATTTGATCTAATTTTGAAAACCGTTGATTAGTAAAATCTTTACCGTAAGAACTCCAATCATCATTTTTATTTTGGCAAGAAGCCAGAAAAAATAAACTCAAAAAAATAACTAATAAACTTTTCATATCAGTATTTAAGAAAAAATTTGGATAGGAATATTTAATAATTTTATCTTACTAGCAATAACTTCTAATTCAGATTTTGTAAGTCGTGTTAATTCTTTTTGACTTGGCTGTTCAGATAATCTAGCTAGACTATAAAGATGTATTCCTTTAATCTTTTTTTCATAAGGTTTTAAAAAATTAATATATGCATCTAATGACTCTAAGCTGGGTAATTTGTCATTTAATCTAAACAAGCAGGTTTGAATAACGGTAGGGCTATTTTTAAGAGCAGCTTCAAGATTTTTTTTAATAGTTGCTAATGATAAATTAACTTGGTTGACAGCTTGTATATCATCCTTATTCATACGGTCTATCTTAAACCAGATTTCACGATTAAAATTATTTATCAAAGATAATGATTGCTGTATAACAGGGTTAGCCATATAGCTACCATTTGTAATTAAACGAATTATAATTTTTTTATCTAATTCATATTCGTTAATTTTCTTAATTAAAATATTAATTACATCCTTAAATTGTTTAGATGCTGTTGGTTCACCGTTCCCGGAGAAAGCTATATCTTTGAATTCTGTTTTACTTTTAGTATATTGACTTAAGAAAGATTTATTAATTATTTGATCAAGCCAATAATCAAGTTCACTTTCTAATGCCTCTAAATCAATAGGCTCTGGTTTACCTCTTACTAAATTTGGTACTTCGCAATAGATACATTGCCAATTACAAGCATTGTTTGTATTTAAATTGATCCCTAAAGATAAGCCTCCCGCCCTTCTTGATACTACGGGATAAATATATTTTCCTTGGAAGATATTACGATCATGGTTTGTTATTGTTAATATATCAATGGACATGATGGCTTATTATTAAAATCATCTACACATAATACTAGATTTACTTGCTAAACCACATTCTTCGAAGTGTTCCGTCCTTATCTACCAATGAATGTTTCAGAGCTCCAATAATATGAAAAAATAAAACACATAAAATTAATATCCCAAAAGTTTGATGGAATTCTAGAAATAACTCTCGTAATCCAGAATCGTCAATACCGGGAATGACTTTAAAACCAAACCATTTAATGCCGTACTTACTTCCAATTGACATAATAATTCCTGACAAAGGGATTAAAAACATTAATAAATAAAGGCCATGATGGGCTACAGTAGCTAATTTTTTTTCCCATGATTTCATTGTTTCAAGCAACGCCGGTGGGCGATGTGTCAATCGCCATATAATTCTAAGAATTATAAGGGCAAATATAGTAAGCCCAACAGACTTATGAAGATTAAAATAGAATGATCTTGGGGAAGCTTCCTTGCCAAGTTCCCATGTATAAATACCAAAGTTAAATAGATCATAGCTTGATGATTTAGGAGCTTCTTTTGGCAAAGCCTCCATAAACCAACCAAGATAGAACATAAAGAATATGCCAATAGCAATGAGCCAATGTAAAACGATTGCAATACTAGTATATTTTATTGAAGAACTACTCATAATTAAATAGGGTAAAATAAAGTTATTGTCATCATAGCGTCAATTTAACAAAATGAAAAAAAAACTAACACTTTATCTCTTTTTTTTAACTTTTTTGGCACAAAATATCTTAGCAAGCTCAGCTCAGTTAAATCTTATTGAAGTAGCATCAGGAATATTTGTTCACCAAGGTGCGCATTTAGATATTGATGAAAGTTACCAAGGGGATATATGTAATATTGGTTTCATTATTGGCAAAGATAGTGTTGCAGTCATTGATACTGGTGGAAGCTTACTGGTTGGAGAGTCCCTAAAAAAAAGCATTCGAGAAAAAACATCACTTCCTATCAAATATGTAATCAATACTCATGTTCATCTTGATCATATATATGGTAATGCAGCATTCAACGATCCCAATACAAAATTTGTCGGTCATAGCAAACTTCCAAAAGCAATGCAGTTTAGAAAAAATTTCTATGAAACATTAAACCTTAGGTATTTAAAAACACCACTTGAAAAATCTATACAAATTCCTCCATCAATTCTTGTTCGTGAGAATGAGAGTAAAATTTTTGATTTAGGTGAAAGAGAAATTAAAGTAAATGCCTATTCACCAGCTCATACAGATAATGATGTAACAATTACAGATATTAAGACTGGAACACTTTGGGCCGGAGATTTGTTGTTTATAGAGCGAACACCAGTAATAGATGGGGATATTCATGGGTTTATTGATGTTTTAGGCCAATTAATTTCACTAGATGATATTAATCTAGTCATTCCTGGGCATGGCACACCAACAAGAAAGTGGCGAGACGCCTTTAGGAAAAGTAAAAACTACTTTATCACTTTAAGAGATGATATTAGACGCTCAATTTCTGAAGACCAGGGCCTTCGAAAAGCTATAGAAACAGTGGCCAAATCTGAATCAAAAAAATGGGAGCTATTTGATGTACAGAATGCTAGAAATATTAATCAGGTTTACCCAAAACTAGAATGGGAATAAAAATAAAGCTGATACATCAGCTTTATTTTTTTAAATTATCAATACTATATCCAGAAGCAGGATGAACGCCCATATAAAAAAGTCCGCCTGTAATAGTTAAATACTGCAACGCCATTAGTAAAAGATGTGGTTGTCCAGAAAATGCATTTAGCAAATATACTATCGACCAAATAAATGAGTAGGCTGCTAAAACATATGCTGTGATCTTTATTTTATAACCTATGATCAAAGTAAGTCCTGCAACAAACTGAATTAATATACTTAGCGGTGCAAAAATACCTGGTAGTCCTCTAGCACCCAACATATCTTGATATGCTGCGTAGCCATTTGGAGTGTTTACTATGTTATTTAAAATAAATAAAACTGAGATAAAAAATATTAACGACAATAAAACCCTTGCTATAGGATCAAAAAATTTTTTCATAACTTCATTCCTTACTTATTATTTATAAATTACTTCGAATCATGCCTTTTAATCATCTTACTCGCAACCCCTAAAATAGAAATAAATTATAATAAATTTTTATCTATCAATAATTTCTTCACTAGTTTCTTTACTGGTGCTGGGTGAGCTCCTTCTTCAATTTTATCTTTATGCTCCCATAGTAATCCATCCATAACGCCTCTATTTTTAAATTTTTTTACTTCTAAATGTTGGTAATTCATTTGAAGTTTATAGTGTGTAAACGTCGTTGTCATAATTCCATTCTGTATTAATTTAAAATCTTTGATTCCAATATTTTTAAAACCCCATTGTTCGATATTTAACTCTTTTTTAAATTCTGGAAATGCCCATAGCCCGCCCCATATTCCTTTTTTAGGTTTCTTAATAAATAAAAACTTTGATTTGTATTGAAAAATATAAAAGTAAGATATCTCAGTAAGTTTTTCTTTTTTTGGCTTAGCTGCCGGAATAATATCAGTCCAATTATTTTCATAGCTTTTACATAATTTTTTTATAGGGCATTGCACACACTGAGGTTCTTTTTTAATACATAAAGTTGCGCCTAAATCCATAAGAGCTTGATTATATTTTCCAAATCTACTTTCAGGAAGGTTTTTTTCTGCAAGTATCCATAATTTTTTTTCAACAGAAACAATGCCTGCCCAATCTTTAATGCCATAAATTCTTGTAAAAACTCGCTTCACATTACCGTCTAATATTGGTGTTTTTTTATTAAATGCAAAAGAAGAAATTGCACCAGCAGATGATCTCCCTACCCCGGGTAGAGATACCAACTCAGTTATTTTTTTTGGGAATTCTCCTCGAAATTTACTTTTAATTATCTTAGCACTTTCATGTAAATTTCTAGCTCTCGCGTAATAGCCTAGCCCACTCCATAACTTCATCACATCATCATCATCAGCCATTGCCAGAGTGTTTATATCAGGAAAGTTTTCTATAAATTTTTGATAGTACGGAATAACTGTTTTAACTTGTGTTTGTTGCAACATAATTTCTGATACCCATATTAAATATGGATTCTTTGTTCCTTGCCAAGGTAAATTATTTCTACCAAATTTTTTTTGCCATGGAATAAGTTCGTCAGAAATTTCACTCATTGAGTAAACTGAAGAATCCATTCTGGAAGATATTGCAAGCCTTCTCCCCCAAGATAATATAATCCGTAGAAGAATAAACTGAAGTATATGATTGTAAAAACTATCCAGAATATCGCCAGCATAACAAAAATTCCATCTTTCTCAAATTGTGCAATTGTCACAAATAATATAGCAAGGCCAGGGAAAAAATTATTCAGTGGCAAAATCATTGCAAATGGTATGGCCATTAATAATCCCCCCAAAATAAAAATATATCCTTCAAACTTTAGTCCTGTTTCACTTGAAACAAACCACAACAATCTAGGTCTAGTCATTTTTTTTGACCAATAAATTATAAAAATACAAACTTTAGTGATCCATTTCCAGCTTTTATTGCTTGGAACAATAACCAGAAGTCTTTTAGGTAAAACTGGAAATGGCTTTTTTTTTAAAAGCTGAATGCCTAAAGCCGCAATAGTTAATCCGCCAATAACACTTAAAGGCCCAACTGGAAAAGGTTGCATAAATGGAAGTACTAAAATTAATGCGATAAGAGAAAAACCAAAGTGATCTAATTCTGAAAGAGCTTTTTTAATAGATATTGGATTCCCTTCTGAGAGCTTTTCAATTTTCTTTAAAATTGGAATTAAATTCTGATAATCTTTCATTAAAATATTTAAAGAAAATAATAAATAGTTAAACAACCTACGATGATTCTATACCAACCAAACGCAATAAAAGTATTGTGAGCTACAAACCAAATAAAAATCTTAATAATAAAGTAAGAGCTCAAAAATGCAGTTACAAAACCCATTATAAAAATTGGTATATCACTTTTACTTAGGATATCTATATTTGAAGATAAATCAAAAATAGAAGCTGCAAAAATAATTGGAATAGCCAAGAAAAAAGAAAATTCTGTTGCAGTTTTTCTATCTAGCCCTGCTATTAAGCCCCCCATAATTGTTGAGGCAGCTCGAGATATTCCTGGAATTAGTGAAAAGCATTGTGCTATTCCAACAATCAATGCTTGTTTATTACTGATCTTATCAACATTAATTTTCGGCCTACTTGTTAATTTTTTTTCAATGATAATCATAACAATCCCCCCAACTACTAATGCAATCCCAACCACTATTGGATTAAAAAGGTATAACTTAATCAGGCTGTGAAAAAAGAAACCTAATAATGCTGCAGGAATAAACGCGATAATCAAATTTTTCGTAAAATCTTGAGCAACTTTATCGGTTTGTACACCAATAAAAGTATCTAAAATCTTTTTTCTATACTCTACCACCACTGCAAAAATTGCACCAAGTTGGATAAATATCTCAAATACTTTGCTAGAAGGGTCTGTGAAACCTAAAAGTTCAGCGCCAATTATTAAATGGCCTGTCGAACTAACAGGAAGAAATTCTGTTACGCCTTCAATAATGCCTAGTAAAAATGCAACCCATAAAAGATAAAAATCCATTTTTTAATTACACTTTTTGATAGACTTTTGAGCCTTTCTTCACAAATTCAATTGATTTTTCTTCCATTCCTTTTTGCAGTGCTTCTTGGTCTGTGACACCTTTCTTCTTTGCATAATCTCTTACGTCCTGTGAAATTTTCATTGAACAAAAATGAGGACCACACATAGAACAAAAATGTGCTTGCTTAGCGCCTTCCTGCGGTAATGTTTCATCGTGAAATTCTTTTGCTTTTTCTGGGTCAAGCCCAAGATTGAATTGATCATTCCATCTAAATTCAAAGCGTGCTTTAGAAAGAGCATTATCTCGGATTTGAGCTCCGGGGTGCCCTTTTGCTAAATCTGCTGCATGCGCAGCAATTTTATAAGTAATAATACCCACCCTTACATCTTCTTTTTCTGGCAATCCTAAATGTTCTTTTGGTGTAACATAGCACAACATTGCACACCCATACCAGCCAATCATAGCAGCACCAATTCCAGAAGTAATATGATCATAACCAGGTGCAATATCAGTAGTTAAAGGCCCTAACGTATAAAAAGGAGCTTCATCACAATGCTCTAACTGAAGGTCCATATTTTCCTTAATGAGATGCATAGGGACATGCCCCGGCCCTTCAATCATTACTTGAACATCATGCTTCCAAGCAACCTTAGTTAATTCACCCAAGGTTTTTAATTCTGCAAATTGTGCTTCATCATTTGCATCGTAAATTGATCCTGGGCGCAGTCCATCCCCTAAACTAAAGCTAACATCGTAAGCTTTCATAATTTCACATATGTCTTCAAAATGTGTGTATAAGAATGATTCTTCATGGTGAGCGAGACACCAGCTAGCCATAATCGATCCGCCCCGACTTACAATACCTGTTACTCGTTTCGCCGTCATTGGAATGTAAGCTAATCTCACACCAGCATGAATAGTAAAATAATCTACTCCTTGTTCAGCTTGCTCAATAAGAGTGTCTTTAAATATTTCCCAGGTTAAATCTTCAGCTTTACCATTAACTTTCTCTAATGCTTGATAAATCGGAACAGTGCCAATAGGAACTGGGCTATTTCTTATAATCCATTCACGAGTTTCATGAATATTTTTTCCAGTTGAAAGGTCCATCACGTTATCAGCCCCCCATCGGGTTCCCCACACCATTTTTTCAACTTCTTCGCTGATACTTGAGCCTAAGGCTGAGTTTCCAATATTGGCATTTATTTTAACTAAAAAATTTCGTCCAATAATCATAGGTTCGGTTTCTGGGTGATTAATATTCGCAGGGATTATTGCTCGGCCTTTAGCCACTTCATCCCTAACAAATTCAGGTGTAACTTTATTTGGGATTTGGGCACCATGATTTTGCCCTGGATGCTGCATTTGAATTACATCTGACAAACCCTCTCTCCTCTGATTTTCTCTAATAGCGATGTATTCCATTTCTGGGGTAATAATCCCTTTTTTAGCATAATGCATCTGAGAAACATTTTTACCTGGTTTTGCCCTTCTTGGTTTTCGCAAAAGATTAAAACGCATTTTTTCAAGTTCTGGATCTATTTTTCTTTCTTGACCATAAACTGACGTGGGCCCATCTAATATCTCTGTATCTTGACGATCTTCAATCCATTTAGTTTTTAAAGGGGGTAAGCCATTTTGGATATTAATATAATATTTCGGATCAGTATATGGGCCTGATGTATCGTAAACTAAGACAGGCGCATTTTTCTCTGCGCCAAATTCAGAAGGCGTGTCTGAAATACTAATCTCCCTAAAAGGAACCTGAATGTCTGAAGTTGACCCTTGAATATAGATTTTTTTTGAATTAGCGAATGGTTTTAACGCGTCTTCATTGAGCTGCGCATCTGTGCCTATGAATTGATCTATATTTTTACTTAGTGCTTTATCTGTTGTATTCATTTAGAACTCCTTTTTGAACGTAAGGAGCATGTAAAATGCTTTCCCTACGGCGGCATTACCCACATCAGGTTCGAAGGGTATTTCTCACTATTTTTTTTAATTAATAGACCCCTAGCAGTAGCTTTATAGATTATTCGAATATGAGTAAATGTGCAAGCGAATCCAATTATATAATAAGCAAACAGGTGCAAAATAGTCATAATTAGTTTTCCCCTCTAATATATAATTAATACTATGAAGGCGAACCTTATTACAAATATTTACTCCAACAATTTCAAAAAAAAGTCTTTATTAGATAATTTTATATCTTAAATTAAATGGAAATTATTTTTAATCTCAAAATTTTATTACGGCAGTTCTTTTCAGCAACTTTTATTGTTCTGGGGCTATTGTGCCCAACTTTACATGCCCAGGAAACGACGGACTTACTATCACTTTATCAAGAAGCCTTAAGAAATGACTCCCTACTATCCTCAGCTCAATTTCAAAATGAGGCTACACAAGAATTAATTAAACAAGGAAAATCTTTATTTCTACCAAGCATTACAGTGGATGCAAGTTTCGACAAACGAGATAAAGAAAGAAAATTCTTAACCTCATCTCTTCCAAGCAACGATTTATTATCAGGGAAAAAAACAAATTATAATACATATGATTACGGCGTTACAGTTAAGCAGCCTTTATTCAACTATTCCGCTTATGCTCAATATAAAAAAATATTAACTCAGATCGATCTTTCTGATAAACAGCTCATTAAAACACAGCAAGATTTAATTTTTCGAATTTCAAAAATTTATTTTGAAACATTGCTAGCAAAAGACCAGGTAGATCTTTTTCAGTATCAACGAGCTTCGATTCAAGAGCAACTATCAAAAGCTGAAGTCCAATTTGAAGCTGGGCTAATTTCAGTTACGGATATAAATGAAGCAAAAACAAAAAAAGCACTAATTGAAGCTCAACAAATTGGCGCCATACAAAAATTAAAAATTAAAAAAAGAGAAATTCAGTTAATTACTGGAAAGCTCCCTGGGAAACTAACACCTCTAAATCCAGTTATCACATTTACCGAAGTTGATAATCTAGCAGATAATTGGATTCTAATAGCCCAAGAAAACAACCTGGAGCTACAAATAAAAAAAGATGAGCTCAAAATTGCAGAACGGGAAATTGACTCTAGACGATCAGACCATTATCCGACCATTGACGCAATTGCCAATCGATCAAGAAATTGGGATAAAGGTGGCTACCCTTATGGTGCTATCAAAAACGAAGGTATGAGAAGTTATTCTGATACTATCGGGGTTGAAATTAGTATTCCAATTTTCTCAGGCGGAATGACAAGCTCTAAAGTTAGAGAGGCAGTCTTACTTAAAAGCAAATTAGAAGAAGATGTAGAATATCTTAGAAGGGGGGTCGAACTCAAAGTGAGGGACTATTATTTAAGCTTGCAAACTAATTTTTCCGAAATATCAGCTTATCAACAAGCTATGGAAGCCGCAACACTTCAATTAGAATCCACCAAATTAGGATTCCAAGAAGGCCTAAGAAACAGTGTCGAAGTCTTAGATTCTCAACAAATATTATTTAATGCCAAATTGAATATACTAGAATCACGCTATAATTACATAATGAATCTCATAAATTTAAAATTATCATCTGGCATGTTGTCCATTGAAGATTTAGATGAAATCAATAAATACTTAATAGTGGATTAAAAATGATTGCACTGACAGAAAAGAGCCAATTAGTTATAATTGATATGCAAGAGAAAATATCAATGGCTATGCCTAAAGAAGTAACAACCAAAATTATTAAGCGTTGTGAATTACTAATAACTGTAGCTAATGAATTAGGTGTTCCACAAATTTGTACAGAACAATATCCAAAAGGTCTTGGACATACATTAAGCTCAATGATGCCATTCTTATCTGAAGCAAAGTTTGTTGAAAAAAATGTTTTTGCGTGCACTGAAGAACCAATCTTCCTTAGGTATTTAATTAAAACACGTCCTCAAATATTTCTATTGGGTATGGAGGCTCATATATGCGTTTTACAAACAGCGCTCGGCCTAATAGACTCTGGAAAAGATGTTTTTATTATTGAAGACGCTGTGGTTTCAAGAAATATTCAAAATAAACAAAATGCCCTTCACCGTTTGCGCGAAGCCGGCTGTTTCATTACAAATACAGAATCAGTAGTATTCGAATGGCTAAAAACATCTGAAAATGAAGTTTTTAAGAAAGTTGCTCCACTAATTAAAGGTATTGACTAACTAACTCAATTATCTTTTTAGTACTTCCGGAAGAATTTTTAATAAATTGTTTAGCGTTGATAACACATGTTCTGTCAT
>Ga0209482_1000654_pt1 | contig 28558 bp, 26 predicted proteins | sample CoawatmetaG10DNA_FD_187512 | JGI IMG/M metagenome (GOLD analysis project Ga0209482, IMG submission 187512) | Marine microbial communities from the West Antarctic Peninsula - Coastal water metaG104-DNA (SPAdes) (version 2) | ecosystem: Environmental > Aquatic > Marine > Coastal ...
ACTTTTGACTTTCATAAAATTAAATATGAGAACCTCAGACTTTTTTGTCTTAACTAATGGTTTGATGAGAAATCAAACTTCAAATTTGTGGCTTATTAAATGAAAATAGTTGTTTCAGGTGCAGGATATGTTGGTCTAGCTAACTCGATACTTTTGGCAAAAAATCATGAGGTTGTTATTGTCGATATTAATCCTAAAAAAATTACACAACTAAATAATAAAATATCCCCAGTAGATGACGCTGAGATTGAAGATATTTTATTAAATAATAACGATTTAAATTTAGTTGCTACACTAGATGGTCAATTAGCTTATAAAGAAGCTGATTTTGTTATTATTGCCACTCCAACTGATTATGATGAATTAAATGGTTGCTTCAATACTGAATCAGTAGAAAGTGTAATTGAAGAGGTGTTGAGTCAAAATATTGAAGCAGTTATCGTTATTAAATCAACAGTTCCAGTTGGTTATACTGAAAAAATAAGAAAAGCATATGGTTCAAATAATATAATTTTTTCACCTGAATTTTTAAGAGAAGGAAGTGCATTAAATGATAATCTTTATCCCACACGAATTATTGTTGGAGAAGATTCAAGTCGTGCTAGAAGATTTTCTGAACTTATGATAGAGGGTGCTGCAAAAAAAGATATAGATGTTGTTTTTACAAGTTCGACTGAAGCTGAGGCAATTAAGCTATTTTCTAATACGTATCTTGCAATGAGAGTAGCATTTTTTAATGAATTAGATTCTTTTGCAGAAGCTTTTAATTTAAGTTCAAAAAAAATTATTAAAGGTGTTAGTCTTGATCCTAGAATTGGTTCTCAATATAATAATCCATCATTTGGCTATGGCGGGTATTGTCTTCCCAAGGATACAAAACAACTAAGTGCTAGCTATGAAAATGTACCTAATAGATTAATCCAAGCAATAGTTGATGCTAATAGTACTAGAAAAGATTTTATTGCAGAATCAATTATAAGTAAAAAACCAAAAAAAATAGGCATTTATCGCCTCGTGATGAAAAAAGGGTCAAAGAATTTTAGATCTTCATCTATGATCGATATAGTTGAGAGAATTAAAAATAGAGATATAGAAATGATAATTTTTGAACCTTTATTGGAAGAAAAAACTTATCTGGGATTGGATGTTATTGAAGATCTAAATGAATTCAAAAAACAATCAGATCTAATAGTAGCTAATTGTTTCTCAAATAATTTAAAAGATGTTGTTGATAAAGTTTATACAAGGGATATAGTTAAGAGATGAAAGTTGCTATTTTTGGTTTAGGTTACGTAGGATGCGTTTCAACAGCCTGTCTTGCGGATAAAAATCATCAAATTATAGGTGTTGATATTTCTAAAAGTAAGGTTGATTTAGTTAATAAAGGAATTTCCCCAATTGTTGAGCCAGGATTGGGTGATCTTATTAAAAAAGGCGTTAAGAATAAAAAAATTATTGCAGTAACTGACTTAAGTTATGCAATTAATAATAGCGATATATGTGTCCTTTGTGTTGGAACTCCAAATCTACCAGATGGCAGTTTAGATATTTCAGTTATTAATCTATTGGTAAAAGAAATTGGCCATGTATTAAAAACTCATAATAAGTTTTATACAATAAGTATTAGAAGTACGGTAATGCCAGGCACTTGTTCTTTGGTAGAGAAAATAATTGAAAAAGAATCTGGTAAGATAGCAAATCAAGATTTTTCTGTTATTTTAAATCCAGAATTTTTAAGAGAAGGATCTGCAATTAAAGATTTTTTTAGCCCGCCCTTTACAGTAATATCTGGGCTTTCAGAAACAGGTAGGGAGAAAAATAAAGAATTATTTGCTTTTCTTGATTCTCCAATATATGAACCTGATTTAAAAGTTGCAGAGATGATTAAGTTTTTAAACAACTCTTTTCATGCATTGAAGGTCGCTTTTGCAAATGAAGTAGGAAGATTTAGTAAAAATTTTGGGATTAATAGTCAAGATTTAATGCACTTATTTCTTCAGGATACTGATCTTAATATTTCTTCAAAGTATATGATGCCGGGATTGTCATATGGTGGCTCTTGTCTTCCAAAGGATTTAAAAGCTTTTAACTACCTTGCGAATAGGGGTCATTTGAACCTCCCAATCTTTAGGTCAATAAAATCTAGTAATGATGAGCACAATAATTTTATTATTGAGAAAATTAAAATTAAAAATATAAGAAAAATAGGATTTATTGGACTTGCATTTAAAGCAAAAACTGATGATTTAAGGTTCAGCCCATGCGTTGATATAGCTAAGGCACTAATTCAGAAGGATTATAAAATTAGTATTTATGATAGTAATATTAACCCCACTAAAATATTTGGTCAAAATAAGGAATATTTATTAAAAAATTTACCAAATATAGATTCCTTGATGGTAGCTAATATTGATTCTCTTTTAAAAAACGTTGAGTTAGTAGTTGTAGTTCATGTTGTTAAAGATTTGTATAAGAATATTAAAAATATTAACAAGGATATTCCAATATTAGATCTTATTGGTGATGATTCTTTAAAGCTTTTAAATAATTATGAGGGAGTCGCATGGTAAAAAATGATTAAGATAGCAGCTCTGGCATGTGCAAATGGTCTTGGACATGTGAGAAGAGTAGTTGCAATTTCAACCTTCATTTTAAAAAATGGCTTTAATGGGTCTATAGATTTGTTTATTCCTTATTGTCATGTTATGACACTTAAAAATTGGCCAGATATGAATTTTGTAATTAATTCATCACAGGTTAAAATTATAAATTTTGAGTATCCACTAAGATCGCAAGCTAAAATTACGAATTATTTTGATCATAATTGGCTTCAAATTGATATTCCAAACTTACAAATGTATGATATTGTTTGGAGTGATAATATTGTCAATATTTTAGAATCTAGGCCAGATACTACTTTCACTGGTTCTTTTTTTTGGCATGAAGTATTAGGTAATAAGAAAGAAACTGTTCATTTGGGTGAATTTTTCAAAGAACAACGTGATATTATTAAATCTTATAAGCCATTAATGATTGGTAATGAGTATTTTTCAACTCCTGATGTTAGGACTCTTACTGAATTTTTCCCAGTAGGCTTATACCGATATTCATTACTTTTTAAAGAGAAAAAAAACCATGATATATTGTTTTCTTGTGGCCTTGGTGGCGAAGAGGACAATATTGCTAGAGCTGCAATTTCTGAAATTATTGCTAAAGATATTCAATCTCCACAAACTCTATATGTGGATCCAAGGTTATTACCAAATTCATACCCTGACTGGATTAAAAAAGCTGACTTTAGTAATGAGATGTTTTTGAATTGTGTGGCTACATGTATTAGGCCTGGTATGGGAACAATTAGTGATGCTCTAATTGGTAGAAGTAAAATTTTTGCATTTTGTAATGAGGATTCTTTTGAAATGATTCATAATTGTAATGTTTTAGAAAAAATGAATTTAGGAGCAAGGTATACTTCACCTTTGGAAGCCTACTTAGGTGCTATTAAATTCATAAGTACTGCTGGAGCAATTGATAAACAAATATTGCGAACAACACATTTAAGAACTGATGGTGTTTTTGCTACAGCTAATTTATTATTAGACAGAGAGTAAGATTATGATAATTATTGCGGAATTTTGTCAAAATCATAATGGTGATTTTGAGTTATTGAAAAAAATGCTTCATTCAGCTAAGGAGAGTGGGGCTGATTATGCAAAAATTCAAACAATTTTTGCAGATATGCTTTCTTTTCGTGAACGATTTGAAACTGGCATTATTAAAAATGGACAAGAAATTTCTATTAAGAGGCCTTATAAAGATGAATATGCAAGACTAAAGAAACTTGAGTTAAGTATGGATAGGCAGGCTGAGTTTGTTAAGCTCTGCAAATCTATTGACATCAAGCCACTAACAACTGCTTTTACTAGGGATTCGATCAGCCTAATTAAAAGTGCTGGATTTGATGAAATTAAAATTGCTAGCTATGATTGTTCATCAGTGCCTTTATTAAAGGATGTTAAAGAATCTTTCAATAAGATTTTTGTCTCTACTGGGGCAACAAATGATAGTGAGATTGAAGAGGCTTCAAAAATATTAGAAGGTTCTGATTTTTCTTTTCTTCACTGTGTTTCTCAGTACCCAACTCCATTAAATGAATATCATCTTTCCAGAATTGACTATTTAAAGTCTCTTTGTAAAAATGTTGGTTGGAGTGATCATAGTTTAGTTGAAAGAGATGGAATTCTTGGTACTTTAGCCTCTATTTATTATGGAGCCAAAATAATAGAGCGCCACTTTACTATTCTCCCAGCTAATGAAACTAAAGATGGACCTGTTTCTATTGGACCAAATCATATAGCCGAGTTAAAGTCTTTTAGTGAGCTATCTAAGGATGAGATGAAAGAAAAGCTTGAAAATATTTTTCCTAAATATAAAAATACATTAGGCAATTCTAAAAGAGTGCTGAGCAAGGAGGAGCTTAAAAATAGGGACTATTATCGAACTCGATTTGCAAGTAAAATGCTTAATGGTAAAACTTATTATAATTGGGAATATACTTAATTTGATAAAAAATATTTTGGGTATTATTCCAGCTAGAAGCGGCTCTAAGGGGATTCCAGGTAAAAATATTATTCCATTAAATGGTAGGCCTTTAATTTCCTATACAATTGATGCGGGAATTAATGCTAAATTATTAACAGATTTAATTGTCTCTACGGATAGTGAGGAAATTAAATTAGTTTCTGAAAAGTTTGGCGCTAAAGTTCCATTTGTGAGACCAATGGAATTAGCTTCTGATTCGGCTTTAGCTATTCCAACAATTCAGCATGCAGTTGATGCCTACGAAAAGATAGTGGGGTATAAATATGATTATATTATTATGCTTCAACCAACTGCTCCGTTAAGGGCATCCTATGACATTGATAATGCGTTAAAAATGTTAATTGATAGTAATGCAGATAGTATTATTAGTGTCGTAGATGTTGATAACTATCATCCCGCAAAAATGAAGGTGATAAGTGGTGATTTTTTATTTGATTTCCAGGAAACAAGCCAAGAGAACCCTCCCCGTCAAAGTTTACCAAGAGTGTATATTGTTAATGGAGCAATTTATGCTACTAAGAGAGATGTCTTTATGACGCTTAATACTTTTAAGGGCGATACTTGTTTGCATTATATTATGCCTGATGAAAGGTCTGTAAATATTGATAAATATGCTGATCTTTTTTTGGCTGAATATATACTTAATAAGTAGATAGAATAATAGTTTATTAAATTAATGCTTTACAAATAATCTTAAATTTAACGGAGTTTTTATGAAAGTTCTTATAACAGGTTCAGCTGGATTTATTGGTTCAGCTCTTGCATTAAAACTATTAGAAAATGGTTGTGATGTTGTTGGAATTGACAATCATAATGACTACTATGATCCAAAACTAAAAGAGGCTAGGCTTGAGCGTCATTTAAACCATCAAAGATATACTCATGTCCGAATGGATATTGAGGATGGTGATACTATGAAAGAGTTATTTAAGAAATATAATTTTGATGGAGTAGTTAATTTAGCTGCTCAAGCTGGAGTTCGCTATTCTATTGAAAATCCTCTTGCGTACATAAATACTAATATGGTCGGTTTTGGAAATATTTTGGAAGGGTGCAGGCATAGTAATGTTAAACACTTAGTATATGCTTCTAGCAGTTCAGTCTACGGTGCAAATACAAAAATGCCTTTTTCAGTTCATGATAATGTTGATCATCCCTTAAGTCTTTATGCAGCAAGTAAGAAGGCAAATGAGTTGATGGCCCATACTTATAGTCATTTGTATGGTTTACCAACTACAGGACTTCGTTTTTTTACTGTTTATGGTCCATGGGGTAGGCCAGACATGGCGCTATTTAAATTCACCCAGTCTATCTTAAAAGGTGAAAAAATAGAAGTTTTCAATTTTGGTAAGCATCGAAGAGACTTTACATATATTGATGATATTGTACAAGGTGTAGTAAAAGTGTTAGAAAGCCCAGCCAAGTCAAACCCTCAATGGCAAGGAATGAAGCCAGATTCTGGTAGCTCCTTGGCACCATGGCGTATATATAATATTGGAAATAATTCTCCAGTAGAGCTATTAGATTACATTAAGGCTATAGAAGATTCACTTAATATTAAAGCCCATAAAGAGATGTTGCCTATACAACCTGGAGATGTGCCAGATACTTTTGCAGATATTGACGATCTAGTTAATGATTTTGATTATAAACCATCTATGCCTGTTAGAGAAGGTGTCAAAAATTTTGTAGATTGGTTTAAAGAATATCATAAAATACAATAATTGTGATTAATACTAAAATAGCTATTATAGGATTAGGTTATGTTGGATTACCCCTAGCAGTAGAATTTGGAAAGATTTTTGATACAGTGGGTTTTGATATAAGCTTGCCAAGGATTAATGAATTAATTAACGGAAAGGACTCAACATTAGAGGTTCAAGAAAATGAACTATATTTATCAAAAAAATTAAGTTTTACTAGTAATCTAAATGATATTCATAACTGTAATATTTTTATTATTACTGTTCCAACTCCTGTTGATAAAAACTATAAGCCTAATCTTGAGCCCATTAAGGATGCAAGTAAAGTAGTTGCTAAGTTACTAAAAAGAGACGATATAGTAATCTATGAGTCAACTGTATACCCTGGAGCTACTGAAGAGGTTTGCGTCCCTATTCTAGAAAAAATTTCTGGTATGAAGTTTAATTTAGATTTTTATTGCGGTTATTCACCTGAAAGAATTAATCCAGGTGATAAAAATCATCGCTTGACTACTATTAAAAAAATTACATCAGGCTCAAATGATGCAGCTGCTGAGCTTGTTGATAAGCTCTATAAAGAAATTATTACAGCAGGTACCTATAAAGCAGAAAGCATTAAAGTTGCAGAGGCAGCTAAAGTAATTGAAAATACTCAACGAGATGTAAATATTGCGTTAATTAATGAATTGGCTATGATTTTTAATAAGCTTGATATTGATACTGAAGCAGTATTGGAGGCAGCAGGAACTAAGTGGAATTTTCTTCCTTTTCGACCTGGTTTAGTTGGAGGTCATTGTATTGGTGTTGATCCTTATTACCTTACATATAAGGCAATCCAAGTTGGATATAATCCAGAAATGATTCTTTCTGGTAGGCGATTAAATAATAGTATTGGACCTTATATAGTTAAGCAAGTTGCATTATTGATGGCAAATAAGGGCATAGACTTAATAAATGCAAATATCCTTATTATGGGCTTATCATTCAAAGAAAATTGTCCTGATATAAGAAATACTCGCGTGGTAGATTTAATTACAGAATTTAAGCGTTTAATTTGTAATGTTGATGTATATGATCCATGGGTTAGCAAGAAAGACTCATATAATGAGTATGGTATTAAATTGTTAGACGAGGTAGTAATTGGTAAATATGATGCAATTATTATAGCCGTTGCCCATGATGAATTTAAAAAACTATCATTAGATGATCTTCACTCCTTTGGTAAAGAAAATTATGTACTTTATGATGTTAAATATTTGCTTAGTAAAAATGAGGTTGACGGAAGATTATGAATAAAGATAATAAAGATAAAAAGGTTGTCTATGTTAGCTTGATAGCCGATTTACTTCATACAGGCCATATAAGAGTTCTTGAAGAGGCAAAAAAGCATGGTGAGGTAACGTTAGGTTTGCTAACCTCAGAAGCAATTAATGAATTAAATGATTTTGCCTATTTAAAATATCAGCAACGATTTGATGTTGTAAATAGCCTTTCAATGGTAGGGGAAGTTATTCCTCAAAATACTGCTAGTTATCATGAAAATTTACTCAAGGTTAAGCCAGATATAGTAGTTCATGGTGATGATTGGATTAAAAATTCTAATTCAAAGTATAGAGATGAGGTTATTGAGCTATTATCAACTTGGGGAGGTAAATTAATTGAAATTCAGTATAGTTCAGAAATTAGTGATCAAAATATTAAAAATCAATTGATGACCTTAGGCGTTACAAGTGCACGTCGACAAAGCTTACTTAGGTCTTTGATAAAAACAAAAAAAATTGTGAAAATACTAGAAGCTCATAGTGCATTAACTGCAATAATAGCTGAAAATACAATTGTTGAAAGAGGTGGAGAAAAAGTAAGCTTTGATGGTGTATGGTCAAGCTCCTTAACTGATTCCACGTCCAAGGGAAAGCCTGATATTGAGGCAATTGATATTACATCACGTTTAAATACTGTAAATGAAATTTTTGAAGTTACCACTAAGCCAATGATATTTGATGGTGATACAGGTGGCATACTAGAGCATTTTGTCTTTACTGTAAGAAGTCTAGAGAGACTGGGAGTAAGTGCAATTGTTATTGAAGATAAAGTAGGATTAAAGAAAAATTCTTTATTTGGAAATGAAGTTCACCAACAACAAGATAGTATTGAGAATTTCTGTCATAAGATAAAAGCAGGTAAAGAAGCACAGATTAATGATGATTTTATGATTATAGCTCGTATTGAATCTTTAATTTTAGATGCAGGAATGGATGATGCATTATTAAGAGCAGATGCTTATATTCAGTCTGGAGCTGATGGTATTATGATCCACTCTCGAAATAGTGATGGATTGGAAATTAAAGAATTTATGAGCAAGTTTCGGAATAAAGATACAAAAACTCCAGTTGTTGTCGTGCCAAGTAGCTTTAATTCAATAACAATTGAAGAGTTTATTGATATGGGAGTAAATGTGGTAATTAGTGCAAATCATATGCTACGAGCTGCATATCCAGCAATGTTAAAGGTTGCAAAATCAATATTAAATAATGGTAGATCTCTAGAGGCAGAACCAGATTGTCTGTCAATAAAGGAAATTTTAGAATTTATTCCTGGAACTAAATAACTTTACTATATGGTGGATTAATTATGAAAAGAATTATGGTCGATATGTCAGCAACTTTAATACATCATGGGCATATTAGATTACTAAAAAAAGCCTCAGGGTATGGTGAAGTAATTGTAGGACTTACTTCAGATGATGAAATTACTAAACAGAAAGGTTATGAACCTGAACTTTCTTTTACTTATCGTAAAGAAATATTAGAATCAATCAATTATGTAAAGGAGGTTGTTGAGACCCCTTGGCTTATCAATGAAGAAATTTTAAATAAATATAAAATTGATTTATTAGTTCATGGCAATGATAATTCAAATTTAATTTCGGACCATAGGTTAAAGGTTTTACCTCGAACTGAAGGAATTAGTAGTTCTGAAATGAGAGAAAAGGCTCAAATAGCTATCGCACAAATAAATAATCAAAAATTAATGCTCACCCCTGGCCCTGCAGTAGTTCTTCATGATAATTTGAAATATCTTAAGCCAGTCTTTGGTAGAGGCGATGCTGACTACGAAATGATGGCAAATGAAGTGAGTATGTGGATTAAAGAAATTAGTGGCCAAGATGAGCTTGTAATGGCTCAAGGTTCTGCAACTTTTGCATTAGAGTTAGCTGCACACACTTTTGTTAAAGGAAGAGTATTATTAGTTTCAACTGGGTACTATAGTGATAGGCTAGAAAAACTTCTCCCTAATGATTGCGATGTATTGGTTTGCAAGTATGATGACCTGGAGCAAGTTAAAGGAAAGTTTGACTGGGTTATGTGTGCCTATACAGAAACTTCAATAGCTTTTAAAGTTGATTTAGAGAAAATTAAAAATATTGCTATTGATTTTGACGCAAAGTTTTATGTTGATGCTACTGGATCTATTGGTTTGGAAGAAAATCATCATTTAGCTGACTTAATGGCTTTTAGTTCTTGCAAAGGTTTATTTGGGTTAACTGGTGCATGTTTTGTAGCTTACAAAAAAAACTTGATAGAAAAAAAATCTAAGCATTTCTACTTTAATTTAAATACACAAAAAAATAAAATGGTTACTGGTCCTTATCATGCAGTTGTATCACTTTATGGTGTTATGAAAAATCATGATACTTATAGATTTAGGGTAAAGAAAAGCAAAGAAGTTACTTTAAAAAAATGGGAGCATTTAGTTCGAAAATCTAACCAGCCACTACTTTGTACTTATTTAGAGGGTAAGATTATTCAAAATGATCAGAAGATTGTCTTGTATTCACCTCGTTCTGATCTTTCAGGGTCAGTAATTTGCCATTTTGGAGAAATTCATTCTTCAGAAATTAATATTGATAATAGAATCACTATTGAGCAATGTTAAATACTGATGAATTTATTCTTCAACTAATTAGTAAGGGTTATAGTCATTTATGTGTTGTACCCTGCAGCTTTGCAAAAAATTTAATTAATGCTTCAATTAATTATAGTGAGCATATTGAATATCTACCCTGTGCAAGTGAAGCAGTTGCATGTTCTATTGCAGCGGGTTTAAAACTATCAGGCAAAATGCCAATTGTTATTGTTCAGTCTTCTGGCTTGACAAATATGGGAAGCTGTATCACAAGTTTACTTAAGCCTTATAAAATACAATTTCCAATTATAGTTAGTTGGAGAACTTATAAAGATGGAGATAGTGAAATTCAACATCAACATCTTTCAGAGTATTTGACTGATTTAGTTGCTGCATATGGCTATGAATTCTCTATTTTAAATAAAAATAATTTATTAGATGCAATTACACAATTAGACTCCTGTAATGAATCTTATCAAATATGCTTATTAGAGGATAAAACTTTTTCAGAGGTTAAGCTATTAGAGGCTTATCAAATAGATTTATCAAAATTTTTACCTAGAAGCAAGTTTTTGATAAATTTAAATGAAAGATTAAAAGGCTGCGATACCTTGCTTATTGGAACAACTGGAAATACTGCCCGTGAAATGTATAGTTTTATGCCAAATACGAATAATTTTTATATGGCGGGAAATATGGGTGGAGCCCTAAGTCTTGGTTTAGGCTCAGCGAAAGCTGGTAAACAAGTAATTGTTTGTGGTGGAGATGCTGAATTTGTAATGCATTTAGGTGGCCTAACTACTGCTGCAAGATATGAAAAAATTACATTAACTTACATTGTGTTTGATAATAAATCAAATAAAAGTACTGGTGGCCAAGGAACCTATCAAGACCATATTGATTATTTGAAAATTGCAGAAGCAACTGGAATAAAATCAGTATTTGATGTTAAAAATATAAAAGAGTTTGCTCATTCAATAGATATGGCTTTGAACTTTAGTGGCATTTCTTTTATAAGGGTAAGGTGCTCTTATGATGCTCCAGTGCCTAGACCCAATAAGCAATCAATTATTGAAAGTCAAAATATTTTTAAATAATTCATTTTAATTTCCCATAAAGTATGTATAAAGATAAAACTTTTTTAGCGATAATTCCGGCTCGAAGTGGAAGTAAACGTCTAACTAATAAAAATATGCTACCTTTAAAGAATAAGCCATTGATTGAATGGAGTATTAATGCTGGATTGAATAGTAAATATATTGATGAGATTGTAGTGAGTAGTAATAATAATGAAGTGTTGATATTAGCAAAGAAAAAAAAAGTCAAATTTATTCGTAGACCTGAAAGCTTATCTCAGGATAACTCTTCAACATTAGATGTAATCTTACATACTCTAGAAACTATTGATAGGGATTTCGATTATTTTGTTTTACTTCAGCCAACTAGCCCACTAAGAACTGATAAGCATATTGATGAAGCGATTGAAAAAGTTATCTTAAAAAAAGCATATTCAATAATATCAGTATCAGAATGTGAACATCCACCCATTTGGTCCAATACATTACCCAAAGATGGTTCAATGAGTAACTTTATTGACCATAGTGCTTCCAAAAGAAGAAGTCAAGATCATGCAATCTTCTATAGATTAAATGGAGCTATTTATATTGTAAATACTGGTGAATTTAAATCTAAAGTTAGTCTTTTTGACAAAAAATCGTTTTCATATGTGATGAAGCAAGAGAGTTCAATTGACATTGATACCGAGCTAGACTTTATAATTGCAGAGTCAATAATTACCAAAAATACTTTAAAAGATGAATAATTTTATAAATATACATTTACTAATGAAGAATATTGTTCAAAAATTAGCTTACTTTTATGACTAAATGTTATATTATTGCAGAAGCAGGAGTCAATCACAATGGCTCAGAGAAGCTAGCGCTTGAAATGATAGATGTGGCTTCAGAATCTGGTGCAGATGCAATAAAATTTCAAACCTTTAAAGCAATAAAATTAGCTTCAAAATATTCTCAGACTGCTGATTATCAAAAAAATAATACTAATGAAGTTAGCCAGCTCTCAATGCTTAAAAAACTTGAGATTTCAGAAAAATTACATTTAAAGTTATTTGAAAAATGTAAAGCTTTAAATATTGAATTCTTATCTACTCCATTTGATAGTGATTCTGCTAAATTTTTAATAGACTTAGGAATGAATAAAATTAAGATTGCATCAGGAGAAATTACCAATTTACCTTTTATTGAGGAGTTATCAAAATTTAATGTCCCTATGATTTTATCAACTGGTATGAGTAGCTTAGAAGAGGTGAAGGATGCAGTCTTTACAATTAAAAATATGAGAATTAAAAATAAATTTAGTGAGCCATTAAGTCATATTTTAACTCTTCTCCACTGCACTTCTAATTATCCAACAAAACTTCAAGATTTAAATTTAAGGGCAATACAAACCTTGTCATCTGAGTTGCAAATTCCTGTTGGTTATTCTGATCATTCAGAAGGAATAAAAGTTGCATCTTTGGCAGTGGCAATGGGGGCAAGAGTTATTGAAAAACATTTTACTCTTGATAAAAATATGGATGGACCAGATCATAGAGCCTCGTTAAGTCCAGAAGAACTATTTCAAATGATTAAAGAAATCAGAGAGACCGAGGTAATTATGGGTGATGGGGCTAAACTCCCTAAATTAAGTGAGATACCTATTAGAGAACTAGTGAGAAGGAGTGTTGTTTTGGTAAGTCATAAAATTATTGGTGAAACTCTTGATTTTGAGGATTTAAAAATTCTAAGACCTGGTAATGGAATACCACCAAGTGAAATACAAAAAGTAGTTGGAAAAAAAGTAATTAAAGATGTTAAAAAAGGTAGTATTCTTAGATGGAGCGATTTAAGTAAGTGAGAAAAATTTGTTACATCTCTGGAACACGTGCTGATTTTGGTCTAATGAAAACTACACTTAACTCTATAAATGAAAATCATGATCTAGATTTAAATGTAATAATTACTGGCATGCATCTTTTAGAAAAATATGGAAATACCTGGAAAGAATTACATGAAATTGGTTTTGAAATCTCAGGGAGAGTAGAAGTTTCTCTAACAGGTTCATCTGGTGCAGAGATGTCATTGGCAATTGGAAAACAGATTATTGAATTTACCAACATACTTCTAGTTAGTAAGCCAGATGTGATTGTATTATTAGGTGATCGGGGTGAAATGCTAGCAGGAGCTATTGCTGCAATGTACCAAAACATACCAATTATTCATATTCATGGGGGTGAGCTATCAGGTTCAATCGATGAGCCGGTTCGACATGCTATTTCTAAGTTAGCTCATTATCATTTTACTGCATCAAAAAAATCCAAACTTCGATTAATAAAAATGGGAGAAATTCCCAGCAATATTTTTGTTACTGGAGCGCCAGGATTGGATGAAATTAAAAATACTGAATTGCTTGATCGAAGCTTAATATTAAGTAAATATGAGTTGAAATCTAAAGATTCATATCTATTATTCTTATTTCATCCTATAACTCAACAAATTGAAATTATAAAAAATCAAATTGATACAATTATGAAGAGTTTACTGAAAAGTCAATCACAGGTCTTGATTTTGATGCCAAATGCAGATGCAGGAGCTGAAATAATTTCAAATGCAATTAAAAAATATGAAAATCTAGATAGAATTAAAATTGTGATTCATGCTCCAAGACTAGAATTTTTATCCTTGATTGCATATGCCAAAGTTTTAATTGGAAATTCTAGTAGTGGCATAATTGAAGCAGCCTCTTTAAAAACTCCAGTATTAAATCTTGGAGATCGACAAAAAAATCGTGAAAGAAACTCAAATACAATTGATGTAGATATTATTTCAAGTGATATAGATCAAGGACTGGCTAAAGCTATCAAAATGCAGAAAGGTACTTGGAATAATGTTTATGGAGATGGGAATTCGACACAAAAAATTATTAAATTATTAAGGGAATTACCACTAAACTCTAAAGTCATGGAAAAAATTAATGCCTACTGAAATAATAATTATAGGTTCTGGAGGCCACTCTAAAGTTGTAGTTGAAGCTTTAAACTCAAATTACGATAATAAATTAATAAATATTGTTGATAATGATAAATCAAGAGAAGGTATGCCATTCTTATCTAAATATAAAATTGGTTCATTACATGATTGGATTGAGAAAGATGTTTTGTTTCATACAGCTATTGGAAACAACTTTCATAGGCGAACTATCAGTAAAAAAGCCCTTATTGAAGGAAAAGTTTTTCATAATATAATGCATAATAAATCTTTCATATCAGAGAGTGCAATTCTTGGTTCAGGTATTTTTGTAGCTGCTCAGGCAATCATATCCTCAGAATCAAGAATTCAAGATGGTTGTATTATTAATCACTCCTCAATTGTAGATCATGATTGTTTTATTGGCGAGTATTCCCATATTGCACCAAATGTTACTTTGGGTGGTGGAGTTCAAATTGGGAGTGATTGTTTAATAGGGTCAGGCGCTACCATCTTACCAAATATTAAAATTGGAAATGGAGTTGTTGTTGGGGCAGGCTCTGTAATTACAAAAGACATAAATGAAAATCAAATAATAATTGGTAATCCTGGAAGAGTTAAAAAATGAGAGATGCAACTCATGCCTTAGTTAAAAAAACATATTCTATTAGGAGTGCACTAGAAATTCTTGATTTAACTGCAGGATCTATCCTTCTTTTAGTTGATGACCAAAATGTTTTACTTCGCACAATATCTGATGGTGATATTCGTCGTTTACTTATTGCCGGTTTTGCAATAGATGATACATTAGATAAATTACCTTCACAATCTTACATTTCAGTTAATTTAAGTACTAGTAAAGATGAAGTATTAATTCTCATGAAACATAATTTGATTTATCAAGTTCCAATTCTCGATAATCATAACAAGCCAATTGGTATTTATCTTAAAGATGATTTAGAGCCAAACATCCAACTTTCAATTCCTCATATGGGGGGATTAGAGCGTCAATATGTAGAAGAGGCTTTTGATTCAAATTGGATTGCACCTCTTGGTCCAAATGTAGATGGATTTGAAAAGGAATTTTCTGAGTATATTGGTGGTAGTTATGCTACTGCAGTAAATTCTGGAACCTCTGCTATTCATCTTGCATTGATACTTTTAGGTATTGTTAAAGATGATATTGTTTTATGCTCTAGCTTTACTTTTGTTGCTTCTGCTAATCCAATTCTCTATCAGGCAGCAATCCCTATTTTTATTGATTCTGAGCCAAAAACCTGGAATATGTGCCCACTAGCTTTAAAGCAAGCTATTGAATCGACTATTAAAGCAGGGAAAAAGCCCAAAGCAATTATAGTTGCTCATTTATATGGCCAAAGTGCAGATATGAATAAAATAATGGAATTAAGTAACTACTTTAGTATTCCTGTTATTGAGGATTCAGCTGAGTCATTGGGGTCTTTATACAAGGGTAAACATACTGGAACTATTGGAAATTTTGGTATTTTTTCATTTAATGGAAATAAAATAATTACAACCTCTGGAGGGGGGATGTTAATTTCAAATGACAAAGAAATGATTATCAAAGCCCAATTTTTATCTACACAAGCTAGAAATGATAAGCATTATTATGAGCATACAGAAGTTGGTTATAACTATAGAATGAGTAATATTCTTGCTGGAATTGGGAGAGGTCAGCTTAAAGTTCTTGATCAGCGAGTTAGTGAGAAAAGAGACATTTATGATTATTACCAAAAAAATTTGTTGCATGATGCATTAGAATGGATGCCTCAACCTGAGGGTGATTATTCTAATAGATGGTTATCAGTCGTTAGCATTAACCCAAATAAAACTAATACAACACCAAGAGAATTAATTCGTATGTTGAAAGAAAAAAATATTGAAGCCCGTCATGTATGGAAACCAATGCACCTTCAACCCCTTTTCTCTGAATGCAAATATTTTAAGTCTAGTGATAAAAGTTTCTGTGATTATTTATTTAATTCTGGAGTATGTTTGCCATCAGCATCTAATATGAGCAAAGCAAAACAGGAGTTTGTTGTTTCAGAGTTTTTAAAGACTATCAATAATGTTTTTTAAGAGTTTAAAAAACAACTTTTATGGGATAATTTAATCTCTCAAGATTTTCAAATACCAATGAAAACAAGAATAATAGCTAAATTAGATGTTAAGCCACCTTATGTTGTTAAACCTATACATTTTGAAGGTCTAAAAAAGATAGGTCTTCCAATAGAGATAGCAAATAAATACTATGAGCAGGGCGCAGATGAACTTTTTTATATAGATATAGTTGCATCTTTGTATCGTAGAAATATAATATTGGATGCTATTGAAGGTGTTGCAAATAAGCTATACATACCTTATGCAGCTGGTGGTGGTATTAGAAATATTGAAGATATTACGAAGTTGATTCATGCAGGTTCTGATAAAGTTATTCTTAATACTTTCGCTCTTCAAGAAGGTCCTAGCCTGATTGATAGTGCAGCCAAAATTTTTGGTAACCAAGCTGTAGTAATAAATATAGAGGCAAAAAAAAATGGGGATAAATGGGTTTGTTATTCTGATTGTGGAAGAATTCCAACATCAGTAGATGTTGTTTCATGGGCAAAGGAAGTTGAGAATAGAGGGGCTGGTGAAATTTTATTACAATCTGTTGATAACGACGGTAAGCAAGAAGGCTTTGATATTGACTTAGCTAAAAGTGTTGTATCTTCTGTCAATATTCCAGTGGTTATTGCAAGTGGTGCAGGAAATCTAGATCATATAAAATCATTAATTAAAAGTGTTAATCCAAGTGGTATAGCTATTGCTAGTTTATTACATTTTCAAAAAACGACAATCAAAGAAATAAAAAATTATTTATCTGAATCTAAAGTCGGGGGTTATTAATGGCTAATGTAGTTGGGATAGTTAATTATGGAATAGCTGGAAATTTACATAGCATAAAAAAAGCGGTTGAAAAAGCAGGTGGTAAAACAATTATTATTAATAAAAGTGATGATTTTAATAAAGTAGACAGATTAGTAATACCAGGTGTTGGAAGTTTTAAGAGTGCGATGAGTGAGCTAAATGAGGTGAATTTTACTAATCAAATAATAAATTTTGATAAACCAGTGCTTGGAATTTGCTTAGGAATGCAAGTGCTATCTGATTTTGGATTTGAATATGGCAAAACAAAAGGTTTAGGCCTTATAGATGCAGAAGTTAAGCTTATCAAGTGTAAAGATAAGATACCGCATGTTGGATTTGGTAAAATTGACGTGTTAAAGGAAAGTAAACTTTTATCAGGCCTTGAAAATCAAGAGTTTTATTTTATGCATTCATATGAGATTATCAACTTTCATGATGTAGTATCAACAACGACTTATTCAAATCATACTTTTGTATCATCAATTCAAAAAGACAATTTTTTTGGTGTTCAATTTCATCCTGAAAAAAGTCGTTCAGCTGGAATAAATTTGTTTAAAAATTTTATTGAATTATAAATTAATGATGAAGCATAAAGATACAAAAGAAAGATATAACTTACCAACAGAAGTTGTATATTGCAAGAGTTGTACGATTTCAAATCAAAGGCCTAGGATAACATTTGATAAGTTTGGTATTTGCGCAGCCTGTCAATATGCTGAGTTTAAAAAAAATAAAATTGATTGGGTTCAAAGAGATAAAGAATTACAGGATTTGTGCAATAAGTATAGAAAAAATGATGGTTCGCATGATGTTATTGTTCCTTCAAGTGGAGGAAAAGATAGTTCATTTGTAGCATATCAGCTTAAATATAAATACAATATGAACCCTCTAACTGTTACATGGTCACCTCATTTATGGACTGAAGATGGATTTAGTAATTTTCAAAACCATATTCATGTTGGTGGGTTTGATAATATCTTGGGTACACCAAATGGAAGAATTCATAGAAAACTTACCAAAATATCTTTTGATATTTTAGGTGATCCATTTCAGCCGTTTATTTATGGACAAACCAACTATCCAATGCAGATTGCACTTAAGTATAATATTCCTCTCATTATGTATGGTGAAAATGGTGAGGTTGAATATGGTGGAAATATGAAAAATGCATACATACCAAATCGAGATTATAAAAGTGATCATAAAGATCATTATTTTTCAGGCCTAGCTCCAGAAGATATAATTGAGTATGGAGTTAGCGCTAAAGATATTGTTCCATATATGGCACCAAATATTGAAAAACTTGAAAAAATAGGATTAGATATTCATTTTTTTGGATATTATAAAAAATGGGTCCCCCAAGATTTATATTATCATGCAGTTGAGAATACTGGATTCGCTCCAAAATATTCCAGGAATGAGGGGACCTATTCAAAATATGCTTCTTTTGATGATAAGCTTGATGGATTTCATTACTATTTAGCATATATAAAATTTGGGTTAGGCAGAGCTACGGCCGATACTGCACATGAAATTAGAGATGGTCATATTGATAGAGATGAAGGTATAGCCTTAGTCAAAAGGTTTGATGGTGAGTTTCCAAATATACATTTTGAAACTTTTTTAAAATATTGTGATATTACTGAAGATTATTATCATGAGGTAATTGATAGTTGGAGATCTATGCATCTTTGGGATAAAAAATATGGTAATTGGCAATTGAAGGATCCAATATGGAAGTAACTCCATTAATAAAGTATGTTTAACTACCAAAATTTCATATATACCAATGAAGGTATTGCTAATTATTATTGGCCTGTTAACAGAGATAAGATATCTGATCTTATTTCTAAAATGACTCGTGAAAGTACTTTTTTTTTAAAAAATAATAGTGAGATTGATTTAGTAGATAACCTTAAATTAATAAACATGTATCTTATACTGAAAATGGCAAATCTTTATCAGCGAAAAATATTAAGTGATGCAATTAAAAACTCTAAAAGTATTAATTTAGATACAAATATATTTAAAAGTTTTAAAAATAATAATAGTATTGTTGAGAAAGATTATTTAATTTATGTAAGGAATGGTTTTAGAAAGTCATTAGTAAAAAAATATAAATTTCAAAATATTCGTAATCTTTTGGCTACTAAAATTAGAAATGATGGCTTTATAAGAGCTGAGCTTAATGATGTAAATTTTTCTAATGATATTGTTTCTTTAAGTCCATCAATATTAGGAGCTGAATATCTAAAAAAGACTAAAAAACAACCATACCTAATAAAGATTGCTGATTTCTTCCCAGGAGTTACTAGTGATGATCTTAAAAAAGTTGAAAATAATAAAAAAGATTTAAAATTTGATTTAAAAATTTATGATGATTACATTCAATTATTTATAACCATATTTAAAGAAAATAATCTAGATATTACTGAGATAGAGCTTAGGGACATATTTGAGTGGAATTTGAGTTTTATGGCATATATAAAATATTATCAAAAATTATTAGCTAAAAATCAATTTCTTCCTTCTAAATTATGGACTGGATCAGCAGGTATTTTATTTAATAAGTTAATTGCTATAGAAGTTAGAAAAAAAGGTGGATTTGTTACAATATTTGACCATGCAGAAGGTGCAAATCTAACAATTAATACTTCAACGCCTTTTATAGAATTTCAAGAGGCTGATGAATTTATTACCCACTCTAAAACTTTTGTAAATTATTTAACTGATGCATCAATCTTCCAGCTTTATCATGATAATTGCCCATCAATTATCTCAATAAAATAATGCTAAAGAAGAAAATTAAAATAATGTACGTCATGACTTGTTATTGTCAGGGTGAAATACATGATGATCGATTGCTTTCGGATGTAGTATTAATAGATTGGCAGCTTAGACTTTTAAGCTATTTATCTAAACTTGGGTATGAAATTTATGTTAAGCCGCACCCAGAATCATTGATCGATGTACCTGAATTTTTTAAAGATTCAATTGGAGTAAAAGTATTAACTAAAAAATTTGAAAAAGTTTATAAAAAAGCTGATATTTTGCTATTTGATAATCCATTTACCACTACTTTTGGTTTTGCTTTAAAAACAAAAAAACCATTAATTTTTATAGACTTTTTCATGATTGATTTGCATTTGAAAGAACGAGAATTATTAGAAAAAAGGTGCTATGCCATAAAGGGCAAGTTTTTAATTGACAATCGTGTAGAAATTGATTGGGAAGATTTAGACTTAGGTTTAAATGAATGCTTCAATCACATAGATACCTCATATGCAAAGGATGTTTTATAATTTATTTTAATAAAAAATATCTAACCATCCTATAAATAAAACACAGCGAAGATAATTATCACAACTAAAATTTAAATTGGAAAAATTATGAAAACAATCTTAATAAGAATTAATAGTTATGGATTAGTTCTATTGATACTAAGTATTTTTAGAGTTTTACTTACTTCATCATATAAAATTTTCGGAGTAAAACGTTTTATTATTAGAAAAATATTCAATTATAAAATGTATCTGGATATATATGATGGTGGCTTATCTAAACAATTAATAAAATATAGAAAAAGAGAACTTGATCATAAATTCATATTAGATCAGGTATTAATCCCTGGGGGCACAGTTCTAGATATTGGCGCGAATATTGGTTATTATGCATTAATGGAGTTGAGTCTTGTTGGTGAAACTGGGCGATTAATTGCAGTAGAGCCGTCACCTACAAATGTTGAATTGTTAGAAAAAAATATAAGATTAAATAAAAAAAATAAAAATACCAGGATTATTTCTGGTGCAATTTCCTCATCTAAAGGACAAGAAAAATTCTATCTTTCCCATGCTTCTAACCTGAATACATTTCATAATTATGGCACTGTAACTCAACATCTATCTGGTGAAGAGATTTATGTTGATACTTTTAGGGTAATTGATGTTTTGTCAAAAGATGATATTGCCTCTGGCTTAGATCTAATAAGAATGGATGTTGAGGGTCATGAGGTTGATGTTTTAAATGGAATGATAAAGGAAATAACTGATGGCATAATTTCCCCCTCTGTTATATTTGAAACTCATATAAGCCGTTATACAAAAGAGAATGATATGGCAAAGACATTATCAATATTTTTTGATTTAGGGTATAGAGTTAAATTCATGGCTTCATCATGGGAAAAAGGAACTGAAATTATCAAGAATTTCGGTTATTCTGAACTTATCTATATTAAAACAGATGGGGTTACAAGAGCAATATTTGAAAACATTAATAATGAGGATGCTATTAATATTATTTGTAATACGGGTGGTGCTAGAACTGTTTATATAGAACATTTTAAAGATTGAAATGTTAAGTAGTTCTATAAAACAGATATTACAGCAGCTCAGGATCCACCCAAGTAGGTCAGCATTAATTCTGATATTATCTTTGGTAGCTGGAATTCTAGATGGTCTTAGTATTGCTGTGCTAGTTCCACTTTTAGAAATAATAATTAATGATGAAATAGAAGTACTAACTAAATACGAGTACTTGAATAAATTTATTACTTTCTTTGGATTTACGCTAAATGCTGTAAGTATTTTGGTTTTATTTTCAATATTTATTTTATTGAAATCATTGTTCAATCTTGGGGCAATGAATTTTATTGGTAAAGTTATTGCAGCATTATCTTATGAAATGCGACAAGATTTCACTCTTGGCTATTTGAATTCAAAATGGCCATTTATTAATAGCCAAAAATCTGGAGAGTTTATAAATGCAATAAATTTTGAAATTACTAAGGCCGCATCATGCTATAGATATAGTTGTGTTATATTAGCTTCACTATTCCAAGTTATAGTTTTATTTATAGTTCTTTATAGTTTTTCAAGCACTTCAGCATTAGGCGCTATGTTGCTTGGCATGATATTATTTGTTGTGCTAGGTTACTATGTAAGGCTTGCTAGTATACAAAGTAAGTTACAAGTTGATGTTATGAATAAATTAATCTCAAGTATTCACGAGATGTTACAAGGTATTAAAGTTATTAAAGCAATGAATTTAATGCGATTTATATTTCCAATAATATCATCTCATTCTAAAACAATTAAATCTTCAACGCAGCTGCAAATTGTAGCCAAACATGGTTTGACTTATTTGCGAGAGCCAATCATAGTGATATTTGTGTCGTTAGGACTTGGTATTTCGTTAAATTACAATGTACTTGAGCCTGAATTATTATTTGCTTCGCTGATCCTTTTTCTTAGGTTAGCTTCTGGCTTAGGAAAGTTGCAAAGTGATTACCAGGTATTTTTAGTGAATTCTCACTATTTAGTAATGTTTGAACATAAATTAAAAAATATTCAAAAAAATAAAGAAAAATTACAGAAAGGGGATAAATTTATTTTTAATAATGAAATTAAATATGATGGAGTTACTTTTTCTCACGACAATTCTCAATTATTAAAAAATATAAATTTAACTTTACCAAGTAAAGGAATTATCTCAATTATTGGTAGATCAGGCTCAGGTAAAACGACTCTAATTGATATGCTACTTAGGTTATATGAGCCTAATAAAGGTTCGATTCTTATTGATAATAAAAAGTTACAAGATATTGGAAATGAGAATATACGAGAAAATATTGGTTATGTACAGCAAGAGCCTTTTATATTTAATGATAGCGTTATAATGAATGTGACCCTTGGCGATAGTAGGATTATTGATAGTGATGTTATGCAAGCTTTGAAAGATGCACATGCATTTGAATTTGTTTCTTCAATGCCAAAGAGTTTTAATACAGTATTAGGGGAGTCTGGTTCAAATATTTCTGGAGGTCAAAAACAAAGAATTGCAATTGCAAGAGCTTTAGTAAGAAAGCCAAAAATACTAATCCTAGATGAAGCAACATCTGCTCTTGATAAAAAAACAATGCTTGAAATTCTTGATGTAATTAAAGAGATCAGTCTTGAAATATTAGTGATATCAATTACTCATCAACAGGAATTCATTGATATTTCAGATGATGTTTATAATTTAAATAATAATGAATAAAAAGAAGATACTAATACCAATTTGGTATAAATACTATTTGTTTGAATATTATCTTGAGCTATCAAAAGAATTAAATCTTAGGGGGTATGAGGTTGATTTAATTACTTCAGATGTTGCGCTTTATACTAAATTTACTAATGCTGGAGTGCGCTCAAGATACATGCCTTTTTTGATTAGATTATTTTTAAGAAGATCAGGAAATGTATTCATAAGAACCTTATTATGGTTGTCAGGTTATATATGGATTAGTATTCTTAAGGATCAATATGATTTTGCAATTGTGCCTTGGGATAATAAGCCCCTATGGTATATAATCTTAAAAAAAATTCCCTCAATGTGTATTTCTAACACCACAGGTATGATGGATATTAAACAGGAGTATGAGTCATTTAAAACTAAAAAAACTTACAAAGTAGCTGAATATCTTGAGAGCATATTCAATATTAAATTATTACCCAGGCTTAATGGTGTGATTATAAAGCACAATAAATTTTGGTACTTAGATAAATTATTAGGCCTAAGATCTGAAAATTTATTGCAAGGTTTTTCTGGTGTAGATTTTGTAACAGTAACAGGTAATAAAATAAAAGAAAATATGATTGAGTTAGGAATCTCTAAAAAAATAAAAATAAATGTTGTTGGCAATCCTATCTATGATAATTTTATTGAATATTCAAAAAAATTTACTAATCAGAATAAAAGAGACTTTAAAAAATCTATAAATCTGAATGAAGATGAAGAAATGTTCTCATTATTTTTATCTCCATCAAGTTTTAGTGACATAATGATTGATGAAATTGAATTAGTCATGAATGATGTTCTTCTTCATAACCCAAGTGCATCAATTTGTATTAAATTTCACCCAAAAACTGAAACCAAATATTTTGAAATATTTGATAATTTAATGTCTAAAAAAACAGCTAATTACAAACTTATAACAAGCTTTAATGGAGATCTATTTAATTTAGATATGATCCTTTCATCAAAATGCACCCTTTTAAAATCAGGCACTATTGCATTTATTGCAATGCTTGTATCAGCTCCAATAATTTCTTTCAATTTAAAAAAAACTTATTACAATGACAACATGATGAAGGTTATGAATGGTTCATTTCATTCTTTAAGTTCAGAGGATATTTTAACTAATTTAGATAAATTGAATATAACTGGAGAAATGAAAAAACTAGAAAAGCTTCAAGTTGCTGCATGTGATAAGTTTTGTATTAGGACCAATTCTTCCAAATCTAAAATTATAGATGTTATTGATGATTATTTTTCTAGTACCCACAATACTTAAATTATAATGAAATTCGTTAATATTTTAACTGAAGGTACTGTTTCTTATAATGGGAGAGCTTTCTTACAGCCAATTTTATTAAATAAGAACCAAATTAAAGATTATTCAATCAAAGTTACAATTCATAAAAATATTTCTCCAGCTATTACAGATTGTGATTTATTGATAATTGATAGTAAGTTTTTTAGAGCATGGTGGCTTACAAAAAAACAACAAATGCTTGAGATAATCTCAAAATTTAATGAATCTACAAATGTAGTTTTTTTTGATACAACTGATAGTGCTGGATATATTTTGGGGGAGACTCTCCCGTTTGTTAAGTCATATTATAAGCATCAGATTTTATCAAAAAAAGAAGACTACCTTTATCCTATGTATGGCAGAAGGGCCTATTCTGATTATTATCATAAAAATAATAATATAGTTGATAGTGACAATGTAGAAGATAATTTTGCTCAAGTTAGTAACAAAGATTATTTAAAAAAAATTAAAGTTTCTTGGAATACTGGCTTAGCAAATTACTCTTTTCTAGGTGAGTATTTAGGTAGATTGTATTCTAAATGCCCAATAAAAGGAGTGTTAAGATTTCCAGCGAAATACAGCCCCCCTCAAGATAGGAGATTAATAGATGTTCAGTGCAGATTTAATACTTCTTATGAGAAAAATAGTGTTTCATACCAGCGCAAACTAATCGCATCGATACTAAAAGACAAGCTCCAGACAAATAAATTAAATAGATATAACTTTTATAAAGAGTTGAGGCAATCTAAAGTAGTGATGTCACCTTTTGGTCTTGGAGAAATTACTTTGAAAGACTTCGAGGTTTTTATTACTGGCGGTATTTTAATGAAGCCAGATATGAGTCACCTTGAAACATGGCCCAATTTTTATAATAAAGAGACTTATATACCATTTAAATGGGATTTAACTGACATCGCTGAAAAATTAGAGTCTGTCCTTGATAATTATCCTCAAAATATTGAATTAGCAATAAATGCTCAAAATCTTTATCGACATCATGTCTCATCTTCAAAGGGGCATGATGAATTTTCTATCAGATTTCATAACATAGTGTCTGAAGAGACTAATTAATTATGCAATCCTTCATAATAATTAAAAATAATTATTATTCACAGGCTAATTTTGAGGCTGAATTAAAGAAAAATCCTGAACTTAAAAATATAGTTTTTCATTCATACGGTCAAGTTAGAGTTGCAGCTTTTGATACTAATCAGTATAAAGTTAAACTGGTTAAATTCATTAATCATAGTAGGTACTTAATTTTGCTATATGGAGATATTGACCAATTATCTCAAAATCAATATGGAGAGATAATTAATATTATTGAGTCAGAAAAGTTTGAATTGCTTACTAATTTAAATGGTTCTTATTCAATAGTTGTTTTGAGAAAATCAGATACTCAAATAGTGGCTTGCTCAGACCGAATAGGCTCAAAGCCACTTTATTATTTTTTGCAGGGTGAAAATTTTTTAATATCACCAAAAGTGCAACTTTTATTGTCTAACCAAGTTGTTATTCCAAAACTAGATATAGCAGGTATTGGTCAATTGTTTAAATACCAAAGAACATTTGGTGAATATACGACTTATGAACATATAAAAAGTATGCAGGAGTCTGAAATTCTTGTTTTAAAGGACTATAAATTAAATAAACACATTATTGAAAATATTAATTGGAATTATAAAAATAATACAAAAAAATTGCCAATGTTATTTGCTGATATCTTAGTTGAGTCAATTAAAAGAGAGTCAACTTTTGCAAAAAGAAATGGATTACTTCTATCTGGTGGCTTGGATTCAAGGTTGGTACTTGCAGCTGCAACTAAGGCGGATCTTGAGCTGCCTTGTATATGTGCAACCCATGGATTAAACAGGGAATTTAATATTGCTAAAGCTGCAAGCATAATCGCAGGCCAAGATTTTCATCACTATAATCTTACTGGAGATGCGCTATTTGAGGGATACGATAAGGCAGTCCTCTTAGCTGATGGCCAATACCAGGCCCCAATTAATCTTTATCCTATTTGGCATAAATTATCCAATAATTTTGATAGGCTTTTTCATGGCTATGGTTTTGACTACTTCTACAGGGGCAGTTATCTTCCTAAAGTTTCAATTAATATGTTTGGGAAAAATATTAAAACACCATTTTTTAAATCAACAAATACTAATAGTAAGGAAGGCATTATTAATGATATTGTAGTTGGAGATAAATCCAATACCTTTGAAAGGGTAATTAATTCCTCATTGGCTAAAAACTTTAATGACAGGCTATCAACTAGTATGTCATTGTTACTAGATGATAAAGTAATAGATGAGAATATTATTGACCGTATTTCGTTATTCCCAGTCATGAAGCACTATACTTCATCTGAGCTGTCTGGAATGAATAATTTTATATTGCAGTCAACCCTGGCGTATGACAAAGACTTATTTAACTTTTATTTATCAATACCACCAGCACTTAGGTCAAGTGGTGAATTGATAAAAAAAACACTTGGATGTTTAAATCCAGAATTGGCTAAATTAAATAATGCAAATACTAAAGTTAAGGCTTATTATCCAAGGTCAGTTGAATATTTTCATGTGCTACTTTCAAGCCTTAACAATAAGCGTAAGAAAAATAATAATCTTATATCAGATAGTTATATTACTGAAGGCTCATGGCTAAGCTATAGAGAGCTTTTTATTCTTCATAAAGGCTTTAGAAATAAAATTGAAAAACTCATACATGATGATAATATAAATGACCTTGGACTTTTTGACGTTGATAAGTTAAGGATTATAATTAATGAGCATATGGATGGAAAAATAAATCATTATAAATTTCTGCACATATTAATGACCCTTTCAGAATGGCAAAAAAAATATCCATCAACAATTTAAATGATTAAAGTTTGTTACCCCTTTGTTGGTGATTCTATTGGAGGGAGTCATATTTCAACGTTGACATTGGTGCACTATATAAATAATAATTATCCAGATATTAAAACTGAAATCCTTGTTTTTTCTGCTAATGACAGTTTTAAAGACTATTTGAAAAGCAGAAATATAATATATTCTGAGCTTGGTTTTGAATTAAAAAAATATTCAAAAGTCTCAATACTGTTTGAGATATTTAAGTCTTTAAGAGCTACTATCAAATATCTTAAAAAGCATGAAATTGATATTGTTCATACTAATGATCTTAGGATGAATTTAATTTTTTTGGTAGCATCTAGATTTGTGAGGACAAAACAGGTTTGGCATCAAAGAACTTCAATGCCAAAATCAATTCTTGGACAAAAAATTTTCCTTATGAGTGACCAGCTTATTTTAATAAGTAACTATATTATGGGGCAATTAAGGGTTAATACATCTTTAAATAAAATATCAAGAGTTTATAACCCTATTGAATCTTATTTGGCTTCAAAAAAAGAATTATCTAATAAAGTTAGTTTGTTTAATAAAGATAAGCATGTGATAGGATTTATAGCAAATATGACTCTACAAAAAAAACCTATTTTTTTTATAGATCTAGCAAAATACTTGACTCGTTATTATCCTGATAAGTTTGAATTTCATATGATTGGAAGGACTAATCGTAAAATTGAAGACTCCATTGACTGTTATAAAAAAAGTGGAGAATTAGATTCCTCATTTAAAGTATTAGGCTTTAAAGAAAACATGGAAGAATATTACCGTAAGATTGATTTCTTGATTGTCCCAGCTGATGGAGATGGATTTGGAAGGACTCTATTAGAGGGAATGAGGGCTGGTGTAATTGTAATTGCAAGTAACTCAGGCGGCCATAAAGAAATTATTGTTAATAAAGTTAATGGCTTTCTAATAGATAGTCTTGATGAAAAATTATATTATTCAAAAATCAACTTAATTAGTGGTGATTTAGAATTTTTTAAAAAAATTCTATATAATGCACATAGTTACGCTACTTCAAATTACACTGTTGATAAGCATGCAGGCTTGATAAAATCTATCTATATTGATTTACTTGAAATATAAAGTGTATAGGTATAAAAAATTAACAAGGTTTATTAA
>Ga0209482_1000657_pt1 | contig 28534 bp, 47 predicted proteins | sample CoawatmetaG10DNA_FD_187512 | JGI IMG/M metagenome (GOLD analysis project Ga0209482, IMG submission 187512) | Marine microbial communities from the West Antarctic Peninsula - Coastal water metaG104-DNA (SPAdes) (version 2) | ecosystem: Environmental > Aquatic > Marine > Coastal ...
TTCAAGTCTGCAAGAGTTTTGTTAGTAAGGATATCAGCAGATACTTTACTTACTAATGTAGAACTTACACCAGCAGGAAGTAGACTTATATTAGTTACACTTGCACTATGTGGTTGTGGTTTGATTGTTTGTCCGTGTGTGTTAGCATGACAGTTAAGTTTAATCTGTCCTTCAACTGAGGAACCATCACCTCTGACTTCAACGATGTTGTTGGCAGGCGTAACCTCTAACGCACCACCAGTTCCAACAATTCCACCAGTAGTTACTGTGGTGATTGTTGCTGAGGTTTGAGTTCCACCAACTACTCCGTTAATAGTGGGCGCAGTCAGTGTTTTGCCTGTGAGGGTTAATGTATTGCCGGCGAGACAAATGGATGCAGTGTCACTCAAGTTTGTACTTGCGAGACTAATTGCAGCACTACCATTGAATGCTACTCCAGCAATGTTTCTTGAAGATGCAAGAAGGGTTGCTGTTGCAGCATTGCCTGTTATGTTTACGTTAGACGCTAAGGTAGTACCGTCACCAAACTTGGTGTAGAGTTCTACGAAATTGGCGTTTAGTTTACCTGCTCCACTACGGAGGTCATCGCCTGTTCCGTCATTCGCAGAAGTTCCACGCCCGATTGCTTGATATGCCATTATTGGGTTTCTCCTATTATGTTCTTATAGTTATTTATACGTCTAATCTACTGGGTATCGTAAGTTTCTGATGAATTATCAAAGGTAGTCTCTAATGTAGAGAATAATTGAAATGCACCACCCGATGTAATAGAATCAGCGTCAAATTTAGTTGTTGTTTCATCGAAGCCAATATTGACTTCATCGAAGGAAGTTGCGTACCTTCCTTCAGTATCCCTAGTGTTTCCACTCTCATCAAACCTTTGTATAGTATCATCGAATGAAACGAAGTTATTATCAAAGGCATTAGTCAAACCTTCCCTAGAGATATATATCTCAGACGGAGGCATGAAGTTAATTCTTTTTGTAAATGCACTTGCTGGAATAGTTCCATCTGCATTTACTATCTCTCTAATTCCAATGTATCCAATTTGTGCAAGTGTGTATTGGTCACGAGACTTGTTGGCGCCTGTGGTTGCAATTCTTCCACTTGGATCACGATGGTTTGGTATCACAACAGAACTGCTGGTGGGATGTACAGAGAAAGCGTAGTGTGCAACATTCTCCATTGTCGGCCCTGTAAGATGTGCGCCTCTTCCAATGTTCATTCTAACCGATACATCAGATGTTAATGTAACATCTCTACCATCTGGAACATCTGATATATCTGAATATCCAGACATAGGAGCAGATACAAGGGTCGCATTGTTTGTTGTCGTACCTAACCTTCTCCCAAAGATTGTGGTGAATAGGTTAGTGAATGTAGATGCGAGTTCTGGAGAGAATGTATCATCACCGAAGTAATCACTAATTCTACCAGCAGCAGGCACTTGAATAGTTGCAGATACCTGAGATGCAAAAGATACTTCACCGAACACGTTCCAACCAGCAGGGTGAACAGAACGGCGAATAGAATCTCTCCATTCATTAATAGACTGCCCAACACGAACAACATATGAGTAATCTTGATAGTATAAACTATCTTGAACCTTCATACTTTCAACGGAAACCTTACCTCTATCTGATTGGAAGGCTCCAACTGTAGTACCGATTGTTCCAATTTCAACATCACCTGTAGCAGAGTTTGATTGTACAATTGTAGCAGTAGCACCTGTGACTGTGGTTAATGTATCACCCTCATCTAATGTAACAGTAGTCTTTACCTTTAACAAGTTTCTTGTGCTATCAAAGTTAACTACCGTACCAGAGTGACTAGTTAAAGTATCTCCCTTTGCAAAATCACCAGAGTAATCTTTAATAATAAAGTTTTTATTAAACTCAGCTGTTGGGGTTGTAGTATAATTCAAACCAAAGTTTGTTACTGCAACATCACCAACCGCACCAATCATTGGCGACTTGGTAGAAAGCGCATATAGTTCTGCACCAGAACCACCAGTTGTTGAGACAGAGATAATTGGTGTCTTTAAGAAACCATTACCAGAGTTAATTATTCCTACCTTTGTAATCTCACCACGTTCAGAGGAAACACTCAAATCAACAAATGTTTGTGGTTCCAGAATAATCTGATTCCCATCTTCAAATACAAGATGATCGGCTTCACCTACAGTTTGTTCTAGTGTAGTAAAGAATACATCTGCATCTTCTCTAAGAAGTTGTTTCCCATCTTCCATGATGATATCACCAGTGAAGTCTTGAGAAGTTCCTGCTGCTAATGCATAATCCAAAGAAGATTTTTCAGTAAGTACCATTCCACTTTGTTCTAGGAACAGGTTACTTCCGTCTTCCATTGATAGGTATGCGTTGTTTAGCGTACCGTCTTCCATTTCAAAATTTTCATTCTGAACTGTTAAAATGTTTAGGTTATCTTCTGTAACAATTTGATCTGGAGATGTGTCAGACTCTAGGTTTATTCCACCACCAACAACCAGAACCTTTGCACTAAGACTTGTGCCTTCAGTACCAGTTATATTAAATACAAGGTTATCCCCTACTGCATAACCAGTACCACCACTTTCAATTAAAATATCATTTACACTGCCGGGCCTGATAGATTCGATTCTTGCAGTAGCTTCATTATTTCCGCCAGCGCCAATAGTAACCGTATCACCTATGGAATAATAAGAACCACGATCGGTAACAACCTTTCCTGTAACGATTCCCTTTACAACACCAGAGATTTCTAAGTCTCTTGCAGTATCAATTGAGGTAAGTATTTCTCCCTCAATAAAAGTTCCAACAATAGAGTTTTCATCTAGACTAAGTTCAGCAATGTTACTTGCACCTTCTCTAAACTTAATAACAGTTATGAGAATTGCTTTTGCACCAGAGGTTGCACCAGTGATGAATTCACCAACAGCACTTGTAAAATCAGACTGTCCTGTTTCAGTAATTCGAATTACTTTGTCTGTTGACCACTCACCATCAGATGAACGTAATAGGTTGTCTCTTGGATAAATTATTTCTGGTTCTTCGTTGAAAAGAATTCTGAAGAATAACTTGTGAGCATCAGCAGTACCCTTTGCTGCGTACAAGTCTTTAATGCTCTTAATAAGTTTTCTTTTCTCTGTACCTTCCGCTAGGGTATTAGGTATAGACTCCATGAGGGAGTCTCTAAACTTATCAAGAAAACTATAAACGGTATTATCAACATCTGCATACTCAAGCATCTGTTGAATGTTTTGGACAGGGTTTGCACGATAAGAAACAACAGTTGTTGTTGCACCAGAAGTAGAACCTGTTATTATTTCACCAGTTTCAAATCTCTGTTGGGATGTTATGAATAATCTATTATTAGCATCGAAGTCATCAACAAGCACTCTTGCTGTGGCTTTAGATTTAGAACCAACAATAGTTTCACCAGCGACAAACTTTCCGATAGATGATTCAAGAACAACCTTTAACTCTTGTTCGTCAAGAATATAGTTAGTTGTGATTGTCTCTTCTATAACAAAATCATTAGAACCAGATACAACCAGTTCACCAGATTCTAAAAACTCATAATAGTATTTTAAAAATAAAGCAAATACAGGATGATCCGCCTTGATAAATTCAGGCAGTTGATCTTGTATATGTGGTGATACTTTATTTTTTAAAGTTGGTGTAGACATTTAAAAACCTTGCTAGTATGTATTCTGTGTTGTAGTATATCCTGTACCAGCAGATGAACCGCCAGATACAATAACATCAACAGTGCCATCCACTGAGGTATTAGCCAAATCAATTTCTAGTAACTGATTTCTAACAGACACAATATCATTAGAAGCGGGAAGAATATCAATTGATATCTTTCCGTCTGTACTGGTTGTACCAGTAATAGTTAAATCGGTAAGAACAATCTTTCCAGTTGTGTAATCAATTGTTCCTGCTGTTGAATCCACATATGTTCTAGTAGTACCACCAACCAAATAATAAGTTCTGATGTTACCAGAACCATCATCATCCAGATACAATGTATTTGTATTTGTGGAAATAGTAAATCCTGTTGATGAAGTAATACCACCCATCACTTTATTATGGTCAACGTGTGGGTTATACAATGGATTATTAAAATTAATAACATACTGAGTAATAGTATTTAATACTGGTGTCACTATTTTATTAAGCGTAATTCTTGTGGAGTTAGAAAGTATTGAAGAGTCTGTACCATCAATCAATCTAGAGATTTTAGAATGTCTGAATACAACATCAAAGTTTTGTAAGTCACTTGAATTATAATTTGATATTGTTGTTCTGATAAGTGTTTCTAAATCGCCCACAGACTTTGTAGTTGTCTTACTATCAAATTTAAAGTTAGTCTTTAATTTAATTTTTGTCACTTCTGGATTCACAAACGTAGGACGAATAGATGCGACATTGTATTTTTTCAAATCAACTGCAATACTATTCTTTTGAGCCTGTGTCAAATCAACACCAGACTTTGTTCTCACTGAAAGAAAAACCTGTCCGTAGATAGGTGGATCATTATCTTCACCACCCCAAACTTGAACTGCCTTTGTTCCAGCATATACTGTAGGAAGAATTGTTTTGTAATCTTGTGTAGTTACTGCTCTACCCTGAGATGCATAATCTAGGGGAGCGTTAAACTTGATAGAAGAAATAGTTTCTGGTTCCGCACCACCTCTTGCAGCAATCAAAGATGCAACCGTTACATCAGTTTCGCCATCAACAGAAGTTGTGGAGAATACATTTGCGGCATTAGCTTTTGATTTGTTTGTTACAATGTATTGTAGTTGAACAATGTTGCCATTTGAAATTGCACTTCCAACAACACCATCTCCGAAGTATACTTCAAACTTACCACTACCATTCTCTTGTAAGAAATAAACCTTAGCACCAGATGTCACTTGAGTAATATCAGTTGCAAGAGTATATACAGTTGTTGTTGTATCGCTTGTAGAGTTCTGTACAGAAACATTCAATGTAGTTGTGTCAGCACGTTCATCAGAAAGCATAAACTTCTGTTCGATGTTATTCAAATCAACCGTGTACCTAGATGTGATAAGAGTGCCTTCATAGATAGGAACATTAATAAATCTCATAACACCATTTGATGGAGTTACCGACAAGTCTGTATTCGTAACAAAACCAAACGTACTACCATCCATCTTTGTAGTGAACCGTGTGCCTTTAGCGAGGGTTGCACTTGTAGCAACAGATGAATTCAATACTACATCAACATATGCAACAGGAGCACGAGCAGAGCGAGGAGTGTACCCAAGTTTCTTTGCATGGGATACGACTGAAGAGCGAAGAGTTGCACTATCTAAAAATGCTTCATTCATTGCAAAGTTGGCATTCATTGCAAGGTAGTGAGTATTGTATGCGAGAAGATCAATGATTTGAGACATACCAGAACCTTCGAAGTTGTAGTCCGTAAACTCATTCTGATTCTTCATGTATGTCTTGAGGTTGTCTTTGATTAGATCAAAGTCTAGTTCTGTGACTTGTAGTTTGGTTGCCATATTATTTACTCTTCTCTAATTGCTTTAACATTATCTTAGTCTCTCCAACTCTATGTCCATCTCTATAAGTCCGTCTGGAGAATTTACAAGATAAAATTGGATAACTATATTGTATGCGTTCCTATCAATATTAGCATCCACTCGTACAGATATTAACTCCACTCTTGGTTCAAAGTTTACTATACACTCTTCAACATACACCGATAACATTTGAGCCGTGCTTGCATCAACTGGTTCAAATAATGTCTTCCGAATGTCAGAACCAATCTCTGGATGAAATGGACGTTCATAAAAATCCGTTTGGATAAGATTCCTTACACTTCTCTTTACTGCATCAGCATCTGTCAACTTTGCAATGTCGCCAGTAATAGGATGTCTAGTGAAAGACAGACTAACATCCTTATACACTCTAGTGCTTCTGGACTTTGACGCTGAAGCATCACTAAAAGAATTGGGTGTAAGTGCCATTTAAATCTCCTTAATTCTATTTATAACGAAACTCAGAGATTATGGAAGGAACGGTTTACAATATGTTCTTCTTCAATATCATCCTTAGACTGCCCGAAGTATGCGACTGCGTGATGTTCTGCAATCATATTATCATTGAGAATACTTCCGTCTTCCATTTTGAACTGTCCAAGTATCCTACCGTACTTACCTTTACCATCCTTGACCGTAACAAGTGTTTGGGTTGAACCCAATGGCATATGGTCTGTTACATACTTTTTAGCTGCAAGTCCATACTTCTTTTCTTCCAAGTCTCTTGTCCTAGACTCTGGTGTGTCGATACCGAAGAAGCGAATTCTCTGCTTCTTTAACCAAACTCCAAAACCTAAATCAATGTCAACATCTGTTGTGTCGCCATCAATCACTTTAACTATTTTACATTTATATTCAAACATTTATTTCTCCTTATCCAGCAGATACATTTCCGCTGCCTGCTGTCATAGCGCCAGCATCCGCTGCGTCACCAACTCTACCTACAGCTATACCATTAACCGTAACAGTACCAGAACCAGCCTTTAATGTCTCAACATGATCTGGGCATGCTGGTGGACTATGGGTATGTGTAACTGTAGGAGCTCCAATAACAATTATATTTATACCGTTAGCTGTGACGGTTCCATCTGTATTAGATGAATCAATAGTTGTTGCGGTAGTACACCCATGTCCTGTACTCAATGCGTCACCTACTCTGCATACTGCTGGCATGTCTTTCTCCTATGCTAACTGGTAGAATTTACCATTGTCTTTATACTTCTTGTGATTGTACATAGTAAAGATAGCCAAACGATTTCCGGCATCCTTACAGGATATATGTATCCAAGGAAGTCCCGAACCTGTATTCTTATATTCAAGAATCAATTGGTCATGAGAAACATTTTCTCTAATCCATTGAGCCCTTGCATAGTATTCTGATTTAGCAACGCCTGGGAATTGAATGTCTGCGGCCTCACCAATGTTGTGTTGACTCTTACCAGACTTACCCCTGTAAGCATTAGTAACAATCATATCTGGATACTCTTCTTTGATTGGATCAAGAACATGTACCGCAAGAGTTTTAAGTTTGTCAATGATTTCTTTCTGTGTCTTACCTTCATTACCACCCTTGGCGATTGTCGAAGATGCAACAACAGAGTTCTTAGATAGTTGTCCAAGTGTGAAGTGTGTAGACAGAGGAAGAGAATAGTTTACTCCACCAAGTACATCACCAGCACCATCATACTTAAAGTCTGCTTGTGCAATCTCTACCGCAGCAGTGTCTGCTGCCGCTTCTGGTTCTACACTAAAGTCTGAACCACCTTCTCCATGTTCCTCACCTTCGTCTGGAACACGAGGTATTGATGTCGCCTTCCTTGCCGCACCATTAGTATTAATCTTTCCTGTCAATGCATTGTACGAATAGTCAGAGAATGATGTGGGCATAATCTTACCCTCTTCAATAGCAGATTTAATTTCTGCATCACTCTTCTCTTCGTCATCACCTTCAAAGAATTCATCAGACTCAGTTAGAGGAACAAAAGGTTTCTCTTCTAATACTTCTGCTTCTTTCATTGCCTCAATCTTAGGCGAGAACCCATCAGTGTCATACTCTTCATCATCAATACTGAATGGTAGAATACCAGTTGCGATATCTCCTGTGTCCATGAATGTGACTTCTGGTGCGTATCCATCACCAGCTGGTGGTGAAGGTTTAACACGAGGAACGATTGGAATAACAGCAGTAATAGTTGATACAGTAACAGCAGTTGCACTTCCATCGTTCAAACCAACAGTAGCACCATCAATATTAATCGCAGCACCCGAACCAAGTTTCGTTGCACCACCACCATAGACAGTTAATGCTGCGGCAGTACCGATACTCATTGCACCAGTAGATGTTAGATTCGTTGTACCAGTAGACGCAATGTCTAGTGTCGCTTCAGTGTGGAAAGAGGATGCACCTTTGATTGTTGTCGCAAAGGTTCCTTCTGCAAGCATACCGACATTACCAGTAATACTTGAGGATAGGTTTCCTTTAATATCTGTGTGCGAGTTACCATCAATAACCATATCATAGTTACCAAGTACCGCATTAGTAAAGTTCGCAGCAGTAATGATCTGCATGTCTCCAGTGGATTGTTGTAAGAACTTTCCAACAGACTGTTGTGTCATAGTTGTTTGTGCAGTCATCTCAATAGATTCATTTGCAAACATACGGATGTTCTTGCCTGCATGGAAGTCGATGTTCTTACCGACATTAAACTTGAGGTGTTCATCAATCTGTGCATTCATACTACCACGAACATACAAGTCGGTGTCGCCGTCAACAAATACTTTTAGATTACCACGAACACGAACCTGTTTATTTCTATGGACAATTTCAAAATCATCACCGACAATCTTAGTTACCTTAGTGCCGTCTGGATGTATTTCGTAGAATGTGCCCGAGCGATGATACTCGTGAATACGCTCATGGCCTGGCGTGTCATCAAACTCTTGGATGTGACCACTCTCTGTTTCCCTTACATGGTTGAAAGGATACTGAGCATTGTATGAGGACTTAGGTTCGTTAGTTAAGTCATCTACGTTATCTGATTTAAATTTATTGACAGGGTGTTGGTTTCTTTGATCGTTAACCGCAAGTCTGTTTGTGTCTGCTTCATTTACTCTACGAGGATAGAACCCACGAGGGTCACTAAACCCTTTAAGAGTATTTACTTTGGATACGATAACCTCAACCTCTGCACCTTCTCTTGGCGCTTCTTGGAAGATTACCTTTCCTGCTTCAATTCTATATGACATTATGCAACTCCTTTTTCAGCAGCATACTCTGCAAGGGTAATAGACCCTGTCTTCAACCTAGAGTCTACTCTCTTTGGAAATTCATTTGGATAGAAGTGTCCACTGTCATTTTCAATATCATTCTTGAGTCCTGCCTTAGCAAACGAACTGCGAGCAATACCTTCGTACAAATCTGTATCCCATAATGCTTTACCATCAATTGATGTGATAACAAAGTCAATTGCAGTTGCATAGTTGTGCCATGAACTGCCAGGGCGTGCCGCTTTCGGCCCACCCGCTCTAGAAGAGTTAAATAATTCTTGTTGTTGTGCGTTAGTCCTATATGAATAAGATACCGTACAATCATTTTCTGGATTGTCATCAAGGAATGATTGGATACCTTTAACAAACTTAGGACGAACTTCTGGAGCGAGTTCATTAATACGTTTAGCGATACTAGTCTTGTATCTAGACCTTCCAAACTCATCCGCTTCAACTCTTGTACCAGCACCATAGTATGAATCTGGCGGTATCTCCATATTGTTTTCAGATTCGGGTGGATTGTTTTCTGCCGCTTGGACAACACCATCAATCTTGACAAGGACTGTGGAGTCTGTCGCATCTGTTGGTGTAGAAAATTCTGTTGTAGTACCATCGCCCAGTGATGTAGATGTAGCTACTTCTGGAATAGGGAGTTCTTGATTAGGAGAGAAGTCGTGTGGAGATTGTCCAACTGGAGCTGCAGCAGCAGAAGTGATGCCAGGAATTGTTCCCATCACCATAGGTTCTTGCATGAAGTCTGGATCACGCCAGAAACCAAATACCCATGAACCTTCAATCGGGCCGGTGGGTGACATACCGATACCACCAGCAGAAGCAGAGTTCGCTGGTTGTACGCAAACTGCCCAAGGTAAGTCTATGGTAGGAAGTTTAGTTTTATCTTCTGTATGATATCCATAGACACGAGCACGAACACGCCCTAATGCTAGGGGGTCGTTTCTATCTTCTACTACACCAAACCACCAAACGAAACCGTCACGGCCAGCGAAGAATGTATTGTCAGTTGTCGCCATTTATAAATCTCCTTAAAAGTATTTAGGTGACTTGATTTAACCTACCTAAATAAACTGGTGAAGTATCTTCACGCATTCTAACTCTAAGGAAAGACCCAAAATGAAAACAACACTCCTTGCTGCAGCCCTTCTGGTTGCTGGCACACCTCTTTACGCTGAAGGATTCTCTTTCGGTGGTGAAGTAGATTCTACATACAATGTAGATTCAGAAAAAGCACTAGTGGTATTGACACCAGAAGTTAACTATACTATGGGGGACACTAACATTGAGTTGAGTTCACCTATCAATGTAGTGAACACTCATTCAACAACTAATTCAGACTTTGTTATGTTTGATGCATTGGAGGATGGCACTTACCCACTAATGAATTTAGAAGTGACTCATCAGTTGCGTACAAATTTAGAACTAAGTGCTGGTTCGTCTTATAATTTGAATACTCATAAGCGTGGCAACATTCTTATCGGCGCATCTTTCAAATTCTAATTAAAAAAAAGGAAGGGCAGAGATGTCCTTCCTTCTGTTTCTTATAATGTACATTGTAAACTATATGAAACATTTTACATGTAACTTACCACGACAGTGACAAGGAGTTGCATTGCTACTATAAACAATACTGTCTCAATCATAATCGTAAAATTGTAATCCATCAGAACCGCTGATAGTAGTCATCTTCTTTAAGATAACATCCAACCCATCCTCACATAGAAACCCCTGTACCGTATCACCTTCACGAGTGATGCCAGGCAGTTCACATTGCAATCTTGATTTAGTCATCTTGTAGTACTTAGAAACCGAAATCTCATACAGTCCTTGCTTGTTACCATAGGACATCTCATTCCTAATAACAGATAGTTCATACCTACCAAACTGTACAAGGGCTTGGATACCCTTGGGCGTTTCTGTTTCTTTAAACTCTAACTCTTTGAATTTCATAACCTTTCTCCTTTACTCTAGACCGTTGACCGCATTTCTTGAATGAGGTGATTCTTATCACGCATCGCTTCCATCTTCTTGTAGGACTCTAACCACTTCAGAGGCGACATGATGTTTTGTCCTACCGACATCTTGAGTTTACGAGAGCGAAACTCTTTCTTCAAGTCTTTCGCCATGGCAGTTCCCAGAAACCGTGAGACAAGTTTCACAAGAGTCTGACGGAACCCGACATCGTGATGCATGTTCCCAGCCGTGTGGGCGAGTTCATGGATGATGACGTACTTGTTAGTACCAGCGTTAGGACGCAGTGCAATCCCTGAGTAACTTGCCTGTCCTGCTACACGAGCGTTCGCTGAGGCTTTCATAAAGCGAATGCCTGGATTGTGCATACCAGTGTTACCGAACACCAGAGATTGATACGTCTTGGACTTGACAATACGTTTGAAGTACTTCAGACATTCTTTCTCTGATAGGTTCATGGATGACTCTGGATACTTACGCTGTACGGCAAACTCACTCTGATAGACCTTGGAACGTCCACTGTCTGTACGAGATTGTTGTAGACGATTGGTGCGGATGGCACGAGACTTCTTCTCAAAGTACTCTGCATACTTGTTCGCAAGGGCATTACCCATACGTTCAGTAGCAAGTGCAGATTGATATGCGTCAGTTGAACTATACATATTACTGTTCCTTCTTTACATATTCAGTGATGTCATGGTCACTTGACATGAAACAATACTGAGGAACAAGAAAGTCTCCCTCAAACATTCCAACTTCATCAAACCCATAAAGAGTAAACCCATCAAGTGCCTCACCACCCTTCTCATAGACAACCAAGTCATGTGATGGAGGGATAGAACCCTTAAACGTATTAATGTCAATATTAGTAATCATAATCTTCTCTCTCAGTTCTTTATCTTATGTAACCATTATACTTGTTATTGGAACATATGTCAAACATTATTTGCAATTAATTCGATCTTTTTTATACCGTGTTGTTATAATAACACAGTCTCTTATAACTTAATAGGGTAGTGCAATCAATCAGTAGCCAGTTTTGGGGGTGGCCCATGTGTGTGGTGCGACTGCCCTCCAAGAGATAAGTGTCATCTCTAACTCACGTTGTTCATCCAAGTCAACCTCTGTTAACATATAGGGAGAGTGATCCACAAAGAACTTGATACGCTTGTCAATCTCTTCTGCTACCCAATCCTGTACCTCATAGAAATCATCTACTATAATCTCAAGGGGAGAAGGGTCAAGGTTATCAACTGCTGCGGTGATTTTATATTTCAAGGTAAGGTTTCCTATTGCGTTCAGTTTTGGGGGGTGGCCATCTAATACTATTGTGTTAGTTGCTTATATAAACTAAGTGTAACTGATATGATAGTAGTAGTTGTCTGTAAGTCTTTGATTAGCATGGAATAGTTATCTGTATCTTTATTGCATTTATAGATTACATTTGCCCAGCCAGTTCTAAGGGGGGCCTTAATGTGCCTCCAAGGGCACAAAGTCTAACATACTCTGAGCATAATGTCAAGAGGTATTCAGTGACAATCCAATCCTAGTCCGAAGACTCCAGTAAGCGCTGTGCGCCTTGCAGTGATTGATGTCCTAGTCTTTCGACTCCAGTAACCTCTCTACTGGGTTAGAAGTTCGCTACCTCTCCATTCTGTCCTCGCATCTCTAAGATGACGTAAGGCACCTTGGTACTCATGGTTACTTTGCCTGCCCAATCGCAAGCGTCTTCCCATGATACGAAATGCATCTTCTCTGTAAGGGTTAATCCTTCTATGATACCTGATAGTCCATACTTCTCGTACTCTACCTCGTAACTCATTCCAAGGAACTCCTTCTTTAATGTCTCTAGCATACTCACTTCATTCATTCTATAGTTCTTTCTCTCTAAGGTACATACCTATTATACCATAGCCATTAGTGGTTGTCAACAGTTAATTGCAAATATATTCATTATTCTTTTTAAGTTTCCACTTCTCTACCACCGGCATGCCATAGTCATCCTCATCAGTCACTACATACGCCACTGTCTTCAGTACCTTCGCATGTCGCCATCCTTGTCCACCACCAGCGGTATCTCCTACCCACACCATGTGCGGCCAGTTCCAAGGGTTCTTAAAGGACTCTTCATAGAGAGGGCCGCCCAAGTTTGATTGCGCCCCTGTGTTCTCCCATGTCATGTCGCTGTACTCAAAGTACTGTCCATGCTCTTTCTCAGTGAAGCATCCTATGGGGTTAACTGTGTGGGTGTAGTACATTACTTCACCTCCACTTGGTCAACCCAAGCAGTATCACGTTCAAGATAAGTATGACGATACCACATGGCATCTACCCTTGTGTCAAAGGGTTTACAGTTAATTAACTCATCATTGACAACATTTCTCAATACATATTTAATCATAACAACTCTTCCTTCTCAATTCTATGTAACCATTATACCATTGTTTCCAAAACAAGTCAAGTGTTTCCTTAGACTATTTTGTTATAAGGTCATAAAGATATCTCTAAGAACCGCATCGAAGTAGTAGTACCCTGAGAGGCCTGCTGCCAGTAGGGTACAGCACACCTTAACCACAAGCACGTACTAACCGTTGAAGGTCAGTATCTTTAAAGTCACCAGTAGAACACCAGTTCCTCATAGCACTACACTCAGTAGCTGCAGTCAGGCAAGAATCAAACATAGGACATGTATCACAAGGACACTCCTTCTTGTTCTCAGGGCCGTAATGCATCTCTTCGTGATTGATTGCACTTCGTGTACTAGAGAAGATTCCCTGTCCAACAGAAGTACTTAACTCATCAACAATAAAACTCATATTCATCATAATCTCTTATCTCCTTTTCTCACTCTACATACCTATTATACCCGACTGTCAACAGTTTGTCAAGTCTTTTTTTCACTTTATTTCAAATAAATTCATATTATGAAATACTTGTGGTATTATTGCAACACCGCCATGGTAAATACGGTTAACATTAACTGCACTAGCATCCAAGCACAGTATCCCAATACGATCCACTTAAGCAGTGTGAACATAATCTTTATTCCACTTACCAACATTAATATCAACATAGTGACTACAGTGAAAGTAATCAGACTGAATATCAGACTCATCGAACCAATCCTCGCCCTTCATGGCAGATACTAACTCATCGTAAAACTTTGCAACCTTCTTATACCCAGCACTCATCGCCCACTCGGCACTCCAGTAGGGGTTGACCTGAAGGTATCCAGACACTTTATAATTGGCAGTACCATTGCGTTCACTATACCAATCGTTGTGCGCCTGCGCCGCTCCTATGAAGTCTAAGACACCTTCCTTGATGTTAACCACCAAAGAACTATGATGACGTACACCGATAGAACCTTTGACTCCGTACTTCTTCAGCACCGCCTTGATAGCAGGGGCAAGTTGTTTCTTTTTCTCTTGACTCATGTATGACATATCTTCATTCCTTTTTTCATTCTATATGGCTATTATACACTTGTTTTGGTAACATGTCAAGTCTTTTTTAGACTTTATTTGCATATAATTATAATAAAAAGGTATAAGAGGGGGTTGACAAATGCCTCAGAGTATGGTATAATGGCTACTGAAATGGAGGAATAACTATGAATTGACGAAAATAACTGAAAAAATCTCTTGACTTTTCTGAGAGGCCCTGGCACTTTTTTTAAAAAGTCGGTCAATATCACCCTTTAATCCCCTAAGCACAAAGCGATACGCCATTTATTTTAGCCTTTATTTAATAGTGGGTTTTTATGGGTAATTGTGGGACTTCTTGGATAATTGTTCCGCAAACATGAATAATAGGAGCATTATCACTCTATTGTTCTCCTATCTGCATCATTAACACAGCGTTAACCTGTTTAGCGTGTTCTAGATCACTCTCTAGTTGTTCTATATACAACATCACTACATCCTTATCCATAAGAGTCTCACAGCATATAGATAACTGTTTCTTTGCTTCTACTGATAACTTAGGTGTTCTTCTTGTCATTACGAGTCTTCTTTGTTGGTTTACCTGACAGGTAGTTAGGTACATCCTTCTCTCTACTATCAATGTAGTCTTTCTGCTTCTGTAGCAAGTCTTGTATGGATTGATATACCCACACCACCGGCATTAACACGACACTCATGACCCCTAGTACTGATAGTATGATACCCATCAGCACTATGAACCCGCTAGTCTTTACCTTTATGAGTGTATCCTTAGTCATGTTCTACCCCTTTTCCATCAGTTCAGCGATACGTTCCTTCTGGCGTTGTATCTCTTCTGCTTGATCAAGTATCTTATCCTTTTGACGTTCTATCTTGTTCCATGTCTTAGGGGTTATTACCTTCTTCTTAGGGTCTTTCATTGTCTTCCTTATAGTGTGACTTTGGTTATGTTTTCCATACGAAAACTTCTCCATCCCTTAGCATCAACGTCCCATACGCTTAGTACGTCTTCGTTGATTACTGTTACCCTACCACCTTTCAGTGGAGGAGTGTCCTTTAGTGTACACCACATCACTCGTTCATCTCCGTCTATCTTGTTAAACGTCACTTCAGCCATGGTGTCTGTCAGAAGGTTCACTAGTGTACTGCGTTCAATTATACTCATTCTATATTTTCCTTTATTACGTCTTTGTTATGTCTACGAAAGCGTTTGTTATACCCTCGTTTGATACTCTTCGCTACCCCTGACTTTGTGAGGTAGCAATAGTATTTTCTTGCATCGGTGAGAGCGTCATACTCAGCCCCACCTTTCATTGGAATACGTTCTTTACTCAATTGACTTTATACTCCGTGTAGTATACCGTGATTTCATCACCAGCTTTGATGTCTCTAATCGCAATCATCTCTCTGAAATTAACTTGCTTGAGTATGAATGCATTAGGAGTCTCTGAATGATTGACAAACCCACCTAGTGGCGTTCTAATCAGATGTCCCTCAAAATCTACATGAGTCCATCCCAATCGTCTTGAGGGTTCTATGTCTGACTTTGCAAACAACCCTAGTCCTTCAATCTCACTGTTCTGTATGGTTACATCATACGGAAGCGGTCTATATGTACTCATTCTATCCATCCTACGAATATGTTAATCATTATAAGGTATGCACATACAATGTTCGTTACCACTATGAATGTTCTGATAACAGATATACGATTTTCATTTGTAGCATCGTATCCGTCCTCTTCGTCAAAGGAACCTAGCGCATGTTTCCAAATTGTCCATAGTTTCTTCATCGTCACGGCTTATAGTGAGTTTCGTACAATCTTTCTAGTTTATCAAGGTCTGGGTGACTGTGTATCCACTGTCCTGTACATGGGTCAAACTCTTCTCTGAACCATGCGTCCATCTTGTCGTTTCCTGTGGATATTGATACATCCACCTTCTTACATTCATTATCAAACTCTGTGTCTGATATAATAGACGTAGCTTGAACCTCGTATGCATATGCAGCCATACAAATTCTAATGCGGCGTCTTATTTCTTCTGACTTTCTGTCCATCTGCGTTCCATCAACCAATGTGTTACATCGTCACAAGGGTCGTCTACACCTTGCCATTGTACTGAATAACCTCTCCAGTGTTCCATCTCTTGGCGTGTTCCTTTGCTTCTTCCCTACTTGAAAATAATCTAGGGGGTGAATCTTGTCGGGTTATCTGTCCGTCCAAGGCATACTCGCCAACGTCTATCTGTACTCTTACAGCGTAATACCCACTCCAGATGGCTTTGGGTGTTTCAGTTGCTAAAGACATATCTTTTCTCCTGTATTGATCGCTTTCGCAACCGAAATAGCAAGATGTTTATAGGATGTCTGAATGACTAACCTATTCTTATAGTAGACAACGTACCTCTGTCTGTTGTCCAACTGATATGCTCTTGCCTCATTTACCATACTATTGTAACACTAAAAAGTCCCTTTGTCAACTACTTTTTATATTTAGTTCTTAGGTATTCTGTACGTCTTCTTACACGATACAACCACACCTTATACACTACCCAATACATCGGGTATACCAGCGGGATACCATAACTACGGCGTCCACTTACTACAAGAACATGCCATATCCACGACTTGCCGATTCTGGTGAATCCAACGATACCCACTTACACCATAATCTTTTCTTTGTATTCATCCCACTTGCGTTCTATATTATATAGCGTCACATGTAAGTCATTAAGGTCTTGTTCTGATAACGACTCCATACACATATCGTATCTCGGCTCTGGATCACCTAGATGATCTCCCACTCTATGCATCAACTCTGTGAGCAAGTCACATGTCTCAAACTCATCGAGCGATACAGTCACCTGTACTGCAATATTACTCATATTACTATAACCTCACCTTCTGTCTCAATCCATACCTTTGCACCACATGATAGGGGCTTGTCTGGACTATACACGACTTTACTGTCGCCCTTGATATGAACCTCGTGTCCATACCGATTCTCTTTGTACGTCTTAGCAGTGATTACTGGTTCACGTTTTCCGCTTTTTGCGTTGCTTTTTATTATGTGCTGGTTTATGTGTATCTTCGTCTTCACTTACACTCTCCTCTGGTCTGGGCAACTTTCGCCATGCTTCTGTATATAGACAAAACTTCTCGTGTCCACTTGTTGACTTATAAGTGAACTGAGCAGATAGTTTCTCAAGTACCTCGCCCTCACGCCTTCCATTGAGTCCACATGTATGTTCTATCCAATCCCCGACATCTGGTTTTTTAGCCACTTAACTATACTCATCCAAGTTATAGTGCTTCTTATGAGACTCATACATCTTATCTGAATGTGCATCCAGCAAGTTTGCAAATCCATGCAAAGCTGTGTGTATGGAGTCAGCATCAGGTGATGTGATTTCTCCATCATACATCATATCGGCATAGTTTTTTAAGATTGTTGTAAAGTGTCCGATTTGCATGATTTCTTGTTCAATGTCAAATCTATCTACAGGTATTAAGGCCGGCATATCGGTACTCCAATTCATATTGCATTGCTGTTTTAATTGATGGGTTGATGGCGGTGACGTTACTAAGAACTGCTTCGATGTGGCTTTCTGACATGTCCATAAGTTTCTTATAATGTAATGGTTCTGATCCATCCTTACCATAAGACCCCCATTCACACGCTTCACGAATGTCATCATGGGCATGGTTTATAGTGACTGTTAGATATTCCTCATCACCGTTAGCACTAGAGCGTATATAGTCTAGTCCACCATCAATGATGTATTCTTTACCATTAGTATCTGTATGTGTAACATAGTCATGTCTGTGCCGACTTGTTATTACAGTACCATCTGGTGTTTTGAGTGCATTTCTAAGAATACCGCTCATATTTCTCTCCAGTTGTTATTACAGTATCTATTATACTACATTACTGGGGGCTTGTCAAGGGGTTTATATTGTAAAACTTTCTCCACATCCACATGAAGCCTTCACATTAGGGTTATTGTACTCAAATCCTTCATTCAGTCCTTGTCGTACATAGTCTAATTCAGTACCATTGAGTGCTATTAGACTCTTAGGGTCTAAGAAGAACTTGAGTCCATCGTTCTCTATGACTGTATCCGTACTATCCAACTCACTCACAAACTCCAGTACATATGCATACCCATTACAACCAGATGTTCTCACACCAAGTCGTATACCCAAGGTATTCTCTCTCTGGTACATATGTTCGTGCATCTTGGCAAGTGCTGGTGGTGTTAGTGTTACCATCTTATGTCTCTACTCCATTCAGAAGCGTCTTTCTTGAGCGCATCCTGTTTCCCTTGATAATCCTTTATCGCTGCTTTGATAGCATCCTCTGCTAATACACTACAATGTATCTTAACAGGTGGTAATGCAAGCTCTTCTGCAAGTTCCATGTTCTTTATCTCCCCTGCCCTCTCTATAGTCATCCCCTTCACCCACTCTGTGAGCAATGATGATGAGGCGATTGCACTACCACACCCATACGTCTTGAACTTAGCATCAGTGATGATACCCTGTTCAACTTGTATCTGTAGTTTCATTACATCACCACAAGCGGGAGCGCCAACCATACCCGTTCCGACATTAACGTCCTCAGAATCCATAATCCCCACGTTACGAGGATTTTCGTAATGGTCTAACACTTTTTCACTATAAGCCATGTTATGACTCCTTTAGTTAAGATATTTTTAGAAATGGCCCTGCTGTTTCGTACTGTTTCTTTGCACCATAATAGAGTATTGATAGGAAATCTTCAAGTTTACCTCTTTGATCTATGGTTTTCAATATAGTCAACCACTGAAAACACTGAAGTTTAGCAGATAGTTGTGATGCAACACGATTGTTCTCTTTTTCTAGTTCAACAACTCTTCGTATCGTGTCTTCCCAATCATCAGAACCAAAATCTATGGTACTACCACCGATAGTCAAACTAGACAGTTTCTTTTGTTCTAGGACATACGATTTGATATTACTTTCAGAGAACTTTCCTACTGCTGGTATTTGTGAACCCATTCTTCTTTTTAAACCAACTGTAGAGAGGAATGGATCAATCGCTTCTTTAGACGATACTTTACCTAGTTTCGCTGCAGCGCCCTGTCCTGTCATATCCATTTGTGTAGACTCACGAACACCACCAGAGAATGCACGAACCTGTACGTTCACCTCTTTACCTCCAACATTAATTTTAAATGCAAGTTCTCCTGTGTTGAACTCATCATTCCTTGCAAGGTCGAGGTTTAGTTTGATACTGTCTCTGATTATTGATATGTCACTAATGGTGTTTAGTGTTGTTACATTGGTTTCTTCTAATGATGCAAACTTACCTAGTTTCTTCAGTGAAATGCCAATCAACTCTCTCTTGATAAAAAGTCTTCGCATATAGTTGTTGAGCATGTCAAGTTTCTGTTTCGGGCTAAGTTTAAAATCTCCGATTGTCTTCAACTCAGTCATTATTCTTGCTTTTTGTTGTATCTTCACAAGATATATGTCAGCAGGGTTCCAAGAGTCTTTTGTAGATACTCCACACTTGTTAATTGCAATACCTTCCAAATAAGGCATGATACCCTTATCTCTAGAGTATTCATATCCTCTATTCGAACCCAACCATTTTTTTAGTGATGATGCTTGCATTTCAAAAGTGGTATGCCATGCATCATCGTATTTTGGATATATCTTTGCAATCAAGTCGCCAGTCGGCATTCCTCTACCATCAATGAACTGTTCACATACAAAGCGTGTTGCGTTTTCTTGCATTGCAGTATCAGCAGCGTTCATGTTGGAACCACCAGCACCAGAACCATTACCAAAAGATATGTTCAAATTCTTTATGTCGAATTGAGCTGTCATTTTTCTTTTAATGCTAGCAATATTATCTTTCTTCTCGACTGTCCTTGGAATCTTAATAACATTAAAATCTTTTGTGGGGTCAAGAACTATAGTCTCTCCATAGTTCTTATTTACAAATTCATACACTGATGCAGCAGACTCAGAAGACTTCTTTTTCTTCTTTAGAATCTCATTTGTATTTTTTGGACGAAAATTGAATGCCATGTATAATCTCCTTACAAGTATTTATACATGTTACTGTAACATAATTAGAAGAAGTTGTCAAGGGTTGCAACACCATATTTGTCTGCAACTCTGTTTACGTTACTCTTATTGTGTTCTACACTATTTCCTTGGTGCTCGTAAGGCATGGTGGCTGTGAGCGTGTAGGATAGCTCGCCTGGACGTTTAATCTTCCACTGCAAGTCTTTACCCTTTGGATAATCTAGTGTCCATTCCATTGTAGACTTCTTTAACATCTTCCTAGACTTCTTACTGAGCGGGTATATGTACCTAAACTGCTTACCAAATACACGAGAGAATCCCATTTCACCCATATGAGCATCACTTGGGCGAGGCCCATACTTGGTGTCCATACGGTTCATTACTTTCTTCATCTTACGTTGTATCGTTCTGAAGTGTACCTTCTCACCACTGTCTGTGACATATACGTCACTCCAGATGAATCCACCATACAAGAAGTTCGCTGCTTGATAGACATAGCCGGGCTTGCCCACAATACCATCGGCCCATGTGTATAGGAACTTAACGTCTGGTTTGTTCTTCTTAATCCAAGCGATAGTAGCACTCTGCATCTGTGACTCAGAGTTTCGGGGCATAGACTCATCCATGCACATCTTACCTATCTCAAAGTAGTCTGCTGTGGTTAGTTCTGGGAACATCTTCTTGATTGTCCCCATTGGATTAGTACCCCAACCCAGCGTTAGAACACCCACCAGCACATCGTCCTGATAAGCACCTAACCAATGCTTGGTTAGTCTTGGCATTACCTGACTGTAATGTCTTTCCTGTACAAATAGAGTCGCAACCCTATAATCAACAGGTTTCATTACAATCATAGGTACTCGACTGTCGTAGTGATTGTTGGATTGTGACGAGGTTGTGCATTCTCTGGGAAGAACGTCATTGTCTCTGTTTCCTTACGAATACGTCTAACAATCCCTTGATTTGGGCCCATCATAGACAATTCTTCAAAATATTGCACCTTCTCTGCTTTCAACAGTCGCCTGTCCTTGATAAATTCACTCATCAGTATCTCCTTCCCAACCGTCAATTATTGTCTGTAGAACCATTACAACATAACCTTCAATCCATTCCTCACCATTTAGGTAGTCTTGGATTTCATCAATCATGTCTTCTGTCAAGTCTTCTAGACTGTCCACACCAAAGGTTTCTTGGACATCTTGGAAAACCCAATCATATGCTCGTTCTTCAAGCATGTCGGCAAGTTTGCCCATTTTCTTCACTTCAAAAGTCATTCATCATCTCCTTTTGCCCGTATCTGGGTCATTTGCTTCTTGTGTTGATAGGACTTGCATCCCACCCTTATTATATGCCTGTCCAATAACTAAATCGCCATTGTACCTTGGACGTTCCTTCTTCAAGGCGTTGCCAATACCATTCCCTAAAGATGGAATACTGGCAGAGGGACAGGGAGTCGAACCCCGACCTACAGTGTTGGAGACTGTCGTGCTACCGTAACACTTTCCCCCTTTAGGTTTCTTTACGTTACCCTGTACATAGTTGATGTACTCATCAAGCGTGTACACTGGACATCGTATAGATTTTAGAAACTTGTTATACTCCCTCCAAGCAACTGTGTACTTCTCTGGGTTAACCTTTTTCTTCTTCTTCCGTCTGCTGTTCAGATTGTTGTAGTAGACGGGCATTAGGTGCATGCCGCTCATTATATATTGCCTCCATCAAAACTTCCATAGATAGATTATCTATGGACTCGCCATATTTTTCTGCAAGGTCACTAATGGACTGTTGCTTGTTTACACAACTCACCAACGACCCCCTTCCAATAGTTCTGGCCCCATTTAGAACCAGATTCTACACATCTAATGTACGCCCTTTCGGCATTTTCTATCAACCTAAGATAGTCTTGTGTCGAGTATTGTTTGTGCGATTTCAATAACTTCATATCCAAACCCTCCAATATGCCAGTCTGTACGTTCTGTTGGAATACATCCTGTCTTCCAATTATATATAGTGAATACCTTAGTAGACACCTCATCATAGTCATCAGACACTTCTGCTTGTACTACCCATTCAGCATTAACCTTCTCATAAGGATCAGCGTCAGTGTAGGTTGGTTTACCAAACACCTCACATAACTCTAGATAAGTTGTTTGTATCTTGCCTTGAAGACAAGAACCGTTTATGTTGACATAAGCATCTGCCTCATATTTTAAAATATTAATCATATTTCACTCCTATTATTACTCCTAAACTCATTAGTGAGATTCCTAGTACAGTATACTTTAAAATCTCTACCATTGTCAAGGAGTTTTCCATACATTTTCCATCACAGTCTGCACCAGCAGTACCCAACAGGATAAAAAACCCTATAAATCCAATTACATAACCTACATATTTCATATTAAACTCACTCCACTTTCTGCGGCCTGTTGCATCTCTGCAATCTCTGCCATCTGTCCCCAATAAACGGACTCTTCCATAACAGTCACTTTACGTCCCATCTCTTCAAGAACCATTTGTAACTCAGCAGCGTTGCCGAAGCAACCCTCTTCTGAAATTACTACACCTTTTTCAATCAATACATAATTCATTAAACTTCCTTTATTCCTTGGGGGCAAACAATTGACTCATTCCCTCATGCACAACATTGTATGCATTCACTTCATAACACCAGTTTGAGTAGAAATCATCATCATCCTCTTCACCACTAGCGCACCATTCAGTCCACTTACGATCCATTGACATCATGCCCTCAAGCATGTCGCCACGACCGTGACTCGTGATAGTGGCAGTCGCTTCTGCCCAAGTTGGTGTTTCTTGGTGAAAACTAGGAATTCTAAACATAATCATCTCTCTCTATTGGTTTCTCTATCTTATGTAACCATTATACGTTGTTTTGAGAACAAAGTCAAGTGTTTTTTTCAATTATTTTCACTTTTTTTATACCTTTTTGGAATAAGAATCAATGTTCTTATAACGAACCAAGAGCGTACTTAATCTCTTCAAACAAGTACTCTTCTAGGTCATCCTCATTAGCTTGATACCTGATACCGATACCACCGGCAGCAACCCACCTTTTGATGTTAGATGGTTTGTCATCTACCAGAATGTTGGGTTTACCATCAATCTTATCAGTGGCAAAGTTCTCTTTCTGTCCTGTGAATATCAACTTATCCACCTCAGGCAAGAACTGTTTCTCTGTTAACCATACTCTTTTCCAGTATGCAGAGTTGTCCCTGTCACCCCTGAGAGGCGAAGAACAAATACCCCAATCACCAGTTGACTTAACAAAATCAACCAACTCTTGAGATGTTTCGAAAACATCCAAAGTGTTAAAGAAATCTGTCCCTTGTAGGGCTTGAATTGATTTCTCTTTATCTATAATTTGTTTCCAATGTCTAACATTGTAGTAGTCTTCCAACCCCTTAAAGAAGTCTGCGAGGACTCCATCCATATCTAAATATACTGTCATATTTTCTCCTAATTGCATTGTACTTTTGGTGTGAATGAACCATCACTGTGGTGAATGTTGGCAGTCCAACACCTCATCTCATGTTTAGGTGTACTTGTTAACATGTATGTGTCGATGTCAAGTACCTGAGTTGCTATTGTTTGGGGAACATACCCCTGTACAACATGTCTCTTCACATCCTGTTCACTGGTTGCGGCGACTAAAGCCACTACTAATAGTAATTCGTTCATTATTTTACCCTCGTGTCAATTAATATCTTACCCAAGTCGATTTTCTCAAAGACGATATCCATCGCCTGAATAATCCACTCTTGATTCTTCTCTACAGCAGACTCATAGTCCTTCTGCAACTGTGTCAATTCTGACATTGTTATTGATTTAATCATAATATATCTCCATTTCTCACTTTATATACCTATTATACATGTTTTCACAACATATGTCAAGTCTTTTTTCAACTAAATGCAATTAAACTTAACAATAAACTGTTTAATGCGAACCCGATTGCATTGGATACGATGTACAAGGTATCCTTGGCACCGATAGCCCTGACTAGGAACAGTGCTAATCCCATCCATACAAGTAGTATGAAGTTCAATGGGGGCAGTTCAGTTGACCATCCCATTAGAACTGAGATTGATGTTGGAGCAGTTGCACCATGAATTAGAATCATTCCAATCCATCCACAAGCTTCTGATAGTTTTTTATTCATAATATATCCTTTTCTCACTTTATATACCTATTATACCATTGTTATCGTAACAAGTCAAGTGTTTTATGAAAAAAAGTCGAAAAAAAAGTCCTTGCAAAACAAGGACTTAAAAGTTTTATCAAAAATATTTTATTATTATCGTTTCTTCTTACTCAACTCTTGTTCGACCCATCGTTTGGCGATAGTATTAGTTACTTTTGCCTTGACTATTTTGCTGATTCGTTTCCAAACCTTGAGGAATACGTCTTCACCAGCGTCATTGTTATCTACAATGATAAAGTCTTTGGAACCGAAAAGAGATTGGAATTTACCAATGTTTCTTTGCACTTCATTCCACATCTGAGCAACCTGTTTCTCTGGTAATGTACGTTTACGCATTTTATTACGTTCCTGTGCAGTATCCAGTGAGGTGTTAACGAAGATCATAGAGCAGTCATATCCAAGGCCTTTGAGCGATTGCATCTGTGATGCTATCTTACTATAGTCCTTACCTGTACCGTCAATAATGATACCTAGTCTGCCGTTCAAGAATCCACCCTGTTTTACCTTAGTGGTTTTCTTCGCTTTTACACGAATTTCTTGTCCTTTATCAGAGAAGATGTCCTCTGGTGTGGCTTCCAGACCAGCATCCTTCAACATCTTTTCATAGATATCATCACTATTAACAATCTTCATACCCAAGCCACCAGTAGTCTTACGAACAACATAGGATTTACCACTGCCTGGGCCACCAGCTAGAAAGATTGCCTTAAATATGTTGGGGTCGTAAACTCCCTCTTGTACGTCTTGAAATGTCTTCATTAGTTTGTCCTAACAACTCTCGAATTTTGTTTGTGTAAATCTCTTCATAGTATTTATCATCCCCTGTATCCTCATTTTCAACCCTTCGGTTCAGTCTTCCTTGGAAGTTCATCTTTTTAAGTCTGTTTTTGAGTTTAGTGGTCATAAGTTACCTCGTTAATTGTGAATGTTTAGCATTACGAAAAATTGAGTTGTACTTTGGCCCTCCTTAGTATGTTGTTGGGTTTGGATCTTCCTCGCCCGTTGGGATTAATTGATCTATCACTTCTACGTCTTCTGCGTCTTTAAATGATACACCATTTGCTGGATACGCTTCTCTAACCGTATCACGAACAACTTGCATGTGACATGTGTGTTTAGATTGTCCATCGCCACGAGTAAATTTATGTCTCAGTTTAGTGATTAAATACCTACCACTATAATATGGATCGCCTGCACCACCATCAGCTACTCTTGATTTCTTAGCAGGAATATTGATACCTATCATATCACCAGCAGAAAAAGAAGTCTGTCCATGAACCGTGATGTTCATAGTTATTGCAGCATCCATTGCCGCAAATCTACCTTTTCTACGTTGTAACCAACTGTCTGTGCCAGTATAATCATACTGTCCAGTGTGTCGTACTGATAACAACCCGCCGGGCTGGTTTCTGTCCACAGCCTGCATGTATACAGTAGATTGATCATAGTCTACAAGGAAATTACCAAAGTCATCCTTACACTCAGACGCTAGAGGTTTGGAGTCTGAAGCATAGTCTTTGTGACTATCGACATGTTTGTCCTGTTTTTCACCCTCTTCAAAACTTTCAAAATAGTTGTAGTTAAAGTTCTCTACAGTTTTGTTAACCAAGTCAATCATTATAAGGTTAGACGCATACATACCCTTTCGCATATTCATCATAACATTAGTAGAACCTACTACAGTATGATCGATCATATTCATCATATGTCTAAGTACGTTAGTATCACCCAAATTTCCTGTCTCACTTACAAAAACAGCTCTAACATTCTTTCTATCCATCATACTATCAACAGTTCTAAAGTAGAACCCCTTGCATGTTTCGTAGAATAGGAAAGTGGGTGCAAAATTGTACTCAGAAGATAGACATCTTTTTGCAATCGAATTGATAAAATCAAATGGACGCATATTAGGAGATACAAACTTGTAGTTGTTTGCTGTCTCTTCGTAATAGAATTCCTTCTTGGAGTTCAATAAGTCTTCATCTCTAATGATCTTTTGAATTATATCTTTAGCGGGTTCTCCATCAAACGCCTGACTTTACCCGAATTCTATTACTACGAACTGCTTCAGCAGTTGTGAAGGAAAGAACAAATGCAGAAGTTTGTGGGTTTACCTCTACCTTAGAGTCAATCTTATAGATGTATAGTGGATGTTCTGTGAAATCAAGTGATTTGCTTCTATCAGCTACGCCAACTTGAGGTGTTGACAACTTTAAAATTAACTTTTCCTGTCCAATGATTGGAAGGGAAGTCACTAGGTTGTTTGTGTCTACAATAGCAATATCACCAGTAAGTGCTGTTTTGAAAATATCTTCAAAAATATTTATTGATGATACCAATTGGGTGATGTCAATAATCTCGCCACTTGTTGAAGCAATCTTACACTCATCTATTATATATTCGCCTGCATATTGAAGTTTGGACATTATTACGCCTTAATGGATTTTCTAAATTCTTCTCGTATCGTGTCTACATATTCGGGACGAATGAGTTTAATTCTTCTCTTCTTTTCTACCTCTGCCTCTTCATACTCGGCATTAGTAATTGCAGTTGCATCAGCAGGGATAGTCTGAGCAACGTCATTTGGCAATTCTATTGTCACTGTAGTATCACCCGATTCTTGGTATATTTCGTAATGATGAATAGCGTCTACATTATCATATTTAGACTTCGTGTACCTTTCGAGCCTAGTCACTGACATAGGCCAATCTGTGTACACATCGTTGATGTTGTTAACCATTAGAATAATCCAATGTAGGTTAGCATCTCCATAATACTTGTGTGCAATATCTTCTGGTTTCTCAGTATCTTTAATATCATAATAGTCAAATGAGGATTTATAGATAATGGAACTTTCTGATATTCTTGCTCTACGAGTGATATCAACCATTTTGGTTGTTATTCCATCACCCTTTACATCATATTCAACTTTTGGAAAATGCAAGAAATACATTAATATCCCTCCTCTATTCGTCTTTTAGTGATAATCTCTAGTTCTTTAAACTGTAAAGTCAATTCTGTTTCTGTTGGTCGGTTGTCGTTAAAGAACTGTGGACGTTCACCGCCATACTTTACATCAACACTCTCTAGCACACACTCAGAAATCTTATGCAATTCTGCTTGATGGGAATATGTAATATTATATGTAGATGGAGCAACTAATGTGCGGCCGAAATCAGCGCCATTTGGAATGTGAGGTGCCATGTGAAATCTAAATGACTTAACAATTTGTTGAATAACATCAGCTTCTGCGGCATTATGTGGAAGTAGTCTAAATGTAAATGAGAATGATCTTCTGTCTACACCCTCAAACATCAACTCTGTGTTATTGTTTTTAGTTCTACCTGTTTTAATATTTGCTAATGAATCAGCACCAGTTACACCAAGGCCTTCAGCCATAGAACCTACCCCTCTGGCAGCTGCTTCGGTAAAACTTTGGCCCATATTGTCTTTCGCAGCTGCCACCACAGAATCCACAACGCCACTACCATCAGCAACACTCTTTATTGCACTTGAAACACCAGCAACCATGGCACCCATTTCTGGTTCACCAAAGTTTGACTTTTGTGATACACTAATTTGAGCAGGAAGATACAATTTTACTGAACCGGCCGCCCTCCTTGTAGGAGCTCTAACCACTGTTAAATTTTGTTTACTGTTTGTTGGTTCTTCTCCAAAAGCACCGCCCGCTAGATATGCGTTTTCGCCTGTTTGTACTCTTGCATTAAACCTAACATAGTGTTTACCATTCGCACCTCGACTAACCCCATACTCTAAGTCAGAATCGTTTCCGGCAATACTTCCCTGCCCTTCAAATAGAGGCCTCAATGCTCCAATTACTTTTCCGCCTTTTGGCATGTCTAAATACTCCTGTAATAGTTCATAAAAGTATTTATAAGGTTTGTCATGGCGTATAGTGGAAAATTCATACCTACCAATATAACAAAATATAGGGGG
>Ga0209482_1000659_pt1 | contig 28398 bp, 49 predicted proteins | sample CoawatmetaG10DNA_FD_187512 | JGI IMG/M metagenome (GOLD analysis project Ga0209482, IMG submission 187512) | Marine microbial communities from the West Antarctic Peninsula - Coastal water metaG104-DNA (SPAdes) (version 2) | ecosystem: Environmental > Aquatic > Marine > Coastal ...
CCAGCCTTTGGTAAAGCTGCTGCAACGTCTGTTTGATTTCCAAGCTCCACCCATGCGCCAGCATGAGCAAAGTATCCCTTACCTGTTGCGTGTACGTGAGCAAACATTCCATGGTATGTGCTAGCCGATGGAAGGTCACTTACTGCGGCATACATATTGCTAAATAAAATCTTACCTGTAGAAGTAATAGTGTTTGCACCCATTGCCAAACCGCCAGACATTGTGCCTCCCGCTTTGGGCAATGCTGCGTCTGCCGTTACACCATCAGCGGCTACATCTCGACCATCAAATGTGGAATTGGTCGTCACGGCTCCTGTAAGCGCACCGCCTGCCTTTAATAACGCTGTCCCTGATTGATCTACGCCTAGCGCGGTTCGTGCTGCCGCTGCATTTATTGCGCCAGTGCCGCCATGAGCAATAGGGATGCTGTCATTACTTGCAAATTCACCAAGGCTGGTTACGTCTGAACCAGTGAAGTTAGCTTTTACGGGGATTCTATCAGTCATTTTTTACACCAGTGGGACGTTGCTGTTTGAACCATCTGCCTTTAAGAATGGCACACGATAAGCATTTGTTAGATTAATTGGATCGCTTGACCCATCTGATTTATAAAAAGGAAATGTGCCAGAAGAGGCTACTGCATCTCCAGCGGTAAAGGTTTGAATTGCATCATCACCCGCAGACCATGTTGACGCAGTAGTTGACTCTGAGGCTCTTGTGCAACCTGTCAAAGTCCAATAACTAGAGTTATCTGTGCGGCCCGTATAAACGATAATTTCGATTTTAGTTGGGCTGCTTAGGCTATCCATTAGCGTGATCTTTCCGCTAGCTGGCGGGTTGTTATACGGGCTGACAGCCTTTACAACTTGGATGCTAGTTGCGCTTGATGTTGCGCTAGCATTTAGCTCTGTTTTCACATTATTTACGAAGCTCATAGCTCACTCACCACTATTTTAAATTCAAATTCTTTTGTTCTGCCGCCAGAAGTTACGACAGTCAATGTGATTTGATACTCGGTTCCGTCAACACCACCACTGGCCCACACTGTCGGCTCACTTGTTGCTGCTTGTAGAACAGATATAGTTAGCCCAGAAGGTGAAACGGAAGCAGATGATGAGGCTACCGCATCCCCTGTTGATAGCCATTTGGTGAGATCGACACCATAATCAAGCGTTTCGGCTGGTTGTTTAACAAAAATGTCCATTTATGCGGCCTTTCTTCTAAGTTCAAATTTATAAGTTCTATCTTCTTTTTTGACAAATACAGTTCGACTTTCTACAGTAGGAATTACTCTTCTGTGGAGAGGAACGCCCACCACTCGGTTAACAAATATATAGGCAACAACTGTAGTGCTTACACCAGAAACCAAAGCGTTTAGGTGAGTGGTTTTTAAGGTTGCCGCTGATACGCTAGAACTAACATTAACGCCTGCACTTGCTCCAATTTTTCTAAATGCAATAGCAGAACTATGACCAGTTGCACTTACTTGAGCAGTGCCAACGGCTGATCTAGCCGCAGATGCAGATGCAGATGCAGATGAACTTATAGAGCCACTTACAATAACTGTTTTTATCATTGATGCAGATGCGGATGCAGCCGAGGTTATAGAAGCATCAATGTTAATATTTTGAGAAGCAATAACTGAAACTTGAGCTAACCCATTTATTGATGCTGATAATCTTTGGTTGCTTTTTGCTGTAGCCGTAACAGAAGCAGAAGCATTAATTTCTGCGTTTACATCTCTAGTTTTTATAAGTGTTGCAGAAACGGATGCAGAGCCATTGATACTAGCCGTTACTCGACTTGTGAATAATCCTGCGGTTACTGTTGCGCCAGTGGCATTAATTGATGCGGATAGACTAACGACTCTCACCCCAATGGCTTCAACAGAGCAGACACCGCTAGCACTCGCGTTTAAATATTGCGAAAGTTGTGGGTATCCACCCAGAGTGTAACTATTGAGGGGAGAGAAATTCATTAGGCTAGAGTCACGCTAACACCGCCTGCTGCCACGCTCATTGTGTCAGTAGCCGCTAGTGCTTTAGAAACGTCTAGGGCTGTGTGATACAAAAGATTACCACTGGTAGCCGCATCAAATACGCCAATGTGGGTTACTGTCACTGAACTTCCAACCACGGCAGGAAAAGTAATTTCACCAGTGGAGGCGACAGAGCCATTTGATACAGTGCCAAAGGCCATAGATTGTCTAGCGTAGTTTGTCCAACTACACTCCGTACCTGATCCAGCATCAGTTGGGTCGCTGGTAAACAAACCTAAATAGGGTGTCGCTACCCTATAAGCAGAACCACCTTTTAATGTTATGTCTAAAAACTTATTTTCTAAAAAGTTACTTAATTCGCTCATTTTTTACTTCCTTTTAATCATTAATTTTTTAGCCGCACAAATAAATGCAGGCGGCTGTTTTTACTTCGTTAGTTGAACTGAACGAAACTGATTCCCGCACACGAGCAACAGTGTGTGACCGGGTAATATTATCGCCTTGCTTCATGCCCTTGCCTGCCGTTGAACTTGTGACAATTAAATCGCCAGCGGCTAAATTTCCTGCTTCACCGACAAGATTTATTTGACCCTCTCCAACGGCATTAACCGCCATAAGCTGATAGTTGTTTTTAGCGGATTCATAATCTGAGGACATAACAATTCCATCCTCTGTCATTTCTTCAATAAAAGCGGCTGGCTGTTGGTTAGATAAAGGCCCGTTGCTTGATACAATCACGCCTAACACTGCGGCTTGGTTTGAATTGCTGGAAGTCTCTACAGAAAATAAGGTGTTAGATAAGCCGCGCCTTGCTATACAAGATAGATCAACTACTAAATCACCTATTGAAACTGTCTCATCGTTTGCAACTAAACAATCATGTGCGCCAGTAAACGGGCCATAGTTTGAGCCAGCCCCTTCGGCATAAAAATCGAACCCATTTGCAGCACCGATAAGGCCAGACGTTTGTACCCTACTGCCCACTGTGTAAAAATTTGTTCCTCTAATGCCATGGGCACTAGTTGACGCATGATTTACTGGCACTTGACCAAATAACGCGGGATGCGCTTGCCTAGTGACTGCCGTTACCGCAGAAGCGGTACTCACGTTTAAATTGTTAGCAGAAAAAATACCACCAATAATTCCATCTGTGTGAACCACACCAGCGGGATTGATCTCAAAAGCCTTAGAATTTGGTGTATTACCAGAGCCTACTTGTAAAGCAATGTTAGCAAGAACGGAATTTGCGGTTATTTTTCCACCATTAATTGTGGTCGAGTTGGCATTGATGTCTGCCGCTGCACCGCCTGACGCTAGCAGTCCAGTGGTTGTGACAGTGTTAGTTCCATCGGTAACTGTAGTGCCGTTGGTAAATGTAACTACACCATCAAATGAGAATTGAGCCTGCGCTGTTAGAAATGCTGGAACACCTGTACCACCGCCACTGGTTGCCTCTAATACTGACCACGCGCTTGACCAATACTTGTTTGAAGCACCTATGTCTAAAACAGGAGGAACCAATGACCAGCCAGAAGTTAATCCCGCTATAACACCTGTCGAAAAGTTATATCCTGTAGCAGATGGGGTGCTTGGTGCGCTGGCTTGATTGACGTTGTAGTACACCAATCCGTTGTGAGTAATCTTGGGCGCGGCTGCGGCTGGATACGCAGTTGATGTAGCGGTAGCCGTTGATGTAAAAGCACTTGCCACGCCAGAGGTGTTATAGGCTCTAGCCCAGTAAAATCTAGCAGTAGACTCACCAACATAATCAATAACTGAGGTGTTACTGGTTCTTAAAAAGAAAGAAGAATTTGCTAGGCTGTCACTGGTATGTCTTTTAATTTCAACATAAGCAAAATCAGCATTAGTTGGATTTGTCCACGCTAGCTCAATCGCGCCTTGCTTGGCTGTAGCCGTTAAACTTGTCACTACAGATGGGGCCGTAGCATGAGCGGTTATTGTAGTCGCTGAGACTGTTAAAAATGCGCTGGAAACGCCCAAAGATGAAACAGCTTTGACGCGCACATCTATGCTTTCGCTTGTTTTAAAACCAGAGATATACGCATTTAATCCAGTTACGATTACATCGTTTTCATAAGCTGAATCGCTGGCATATTTCCACTGCACCACATAACGATCAACAAATTGGTCAATAGATGCAGTCCAGCTTGCTTTAGCTCTTACTAGGATTGAACCATCAGTTTGCACCAAGTAGTTACTAGAGCCAACATTCACTGAGAGGCTTGTGGCTGGGGCGACAGAAAAGGGATCAGGTAGATTTGTATCTGGAATATTATCCGCTTCGGTTTTTGCTGCCCAAGGGTAAATGGAGTTTTGATGTTCTATTAAGTTAAGCCCAACAGTCCCGTCACTGTTTAAGGTTAACTTTAAGACTCTAAATGTTTTAGCAGTCCAAGCAGGGGTGCTGGCAGTCACGCTAACTACATCACCCACTGCCACATTCAAAGCCTCACTTGTGGCTGTAAAGCTAACGATAATCCCACTGCGGCTGCGCTTGAGTGCAATCTCTGCAATATCCCTTGCTGTATAGATATTAGTCGTATTTGGTAAGTCTATTTGCTGAACTAATTCAACGCCCCCATCCTCAGTCTTATATCCCGATTCTTCTGAACTTCCAGCAATAGGATATTCGATTTGATCCATCTGCCAGTTGGCTTGTGGGTTTGGAAAAGTAGCAATGACTCGGTTAAATTTAGTTTTCTTACTCTCACTTTGAATCGACAAACCGCCAATAATATGCGACTCATTAAAGGAGAATGTCGAACTGCCTTGATCTTCAATGATTAGGCCATATTTGCCTTGTCTGTAAAGCATCAGCCCACGCATAGATGAAAGCAAATTTTTAGCGTTTATTAAAACAGTGTTTTCAGTGTCGATTACACCATTACATTCAAATATCTTTTGAGTACCGCTGCCGCCAGAGTGTGAAGTTACTAGCACATCACATTTATTTGCAGCCGCATTAAATAAGGTATCGTCAATGAATGAAGCTGCCAAGCCTTTGCCGTAACGAGAATTGGTCAAATAATCTCGTAGGCATAGTGCTGGATTACTGCTTAACGCCACTGTTGCTGTTGCGCTTGTGCGGGGATCGTAAACCTTCTTTCCCTGCACCACTGCATGAATGGTTGGGATTCCGCTAAATGTTTCCTGATCCCATTTTAATCTAACTGCTAGATAAGCTACGCCAGACAGTTTGTGTGCAGAAGTCCATCCTATATCTGCTGCAACAAGCATTGAGTCGGCTGCTTGGTTATCAGTGCCTAAATATTTATTAATCGTTACTAAGCCTGAGAATTTACTATTAGTGCTAATAACATCGTTAATGTAAATGTCGCCAATGGCATGAACCTCGCCCTCGCACAAATCTAGGACTATATAAAGATAGGTATTATCGTCCCCACTCGTTGCCATGAATACGCGAGTGCCGCCCACCATCCGCTGACCATATATTATTGGACGGGAACTGATATTGGATTGTTTGTTGACTAATACGCCTCTGTATTTTGCCTCCAAATCATCCATATTTGGAATTTTTACAAGCCAGCCAACTACATCACCAAGAGCATCAACAGTAATGTCGATTATTGTTTGGCCTATATCACCAACAAAATCTACAATATCGCCAATAAAGCTAAACAGTCCCATTATGCGCGGCCCCACTTTAGATCACGCATTGTATTGGGCGCGAACTCAAAGCCCTTATCTGCCGAAAAATGTATTTTTTGAGAGTTACTATTGGTTCTACGGCCTGACTTTTTCTCAAAATCGGCCCAATGACTAGATGCAATTAAATTAATGTTGCTTGAATTAGTTCCATCCTTGATTGAAAAAGATTGAATTCGACCATCATAAATTACAATCGGATTTCCTATGATCGTGTTTGCATCCGATAGAACAACTCGGCTAATAACCACACGCCTGTCTATGTAAGTCTGACCCAATAGAATGGCAATATATTCTTGGCTTACACTACTAAGACCAATTGACACGCTACCCAACTGAATGTCTGAGGCTTCTGAAATATCCGAAAGGCTCATAAAATGACTGCTTGAGTCGTAAGTGTTTCCACCATGCGTAATAGAGTAAAGCGACTCAGTTAAATAAATCGGGGTTGCAAAATCTATCTGCAATAAATGAGCCGTATTAAATGAATCTTTGGCAAGCTCAGTGATAACGTCAGCATGGATTCCGCGACTCATAATGCCTCCATGAAATCGACTTCAAACCTATAAAGCTGGCCTGCACCTAGCTTGTATTTTTGTAAATCGTTAGCTAAACGAACTGTGAACGGAACATTGGTGTATGTCATTTGCTCATTAGATGATATTGCAGCAACTAATGGAGGCTCAATGGCAATCGCTCCCGCACCATTTCTGTCTGCTGTTAACATATAAACTTTAGTGTGGTTTGCAAATTTTACAAAATCGCCTGCTTTTAGTGTTCCACTTAGGCTAGCTATTGTTACTGCTGTTGCGCCAACTGCCGTAGCTGTGCAAGTCACTGTCCCCGTACCTGTGCCGCCCGTAGAGGACACTACAGGAGGAATTATAGTAAATACTCCGTGAGAGCCTTGCTTGGATACTACATACGCCCAGACAGGCTTAAATTGGGCCTGAGTCATAGGAGGATAATTAGCCGTAAAAGTCCATTTCTGCCCACCTATCTTGCGAGATTGAATGCGCCCGTTAACAGAGGTAGACGATAAGGTTGGGCTTTCAGACTCAATAGATATTTCATTAAAAATTGGTGATGTTGGATAGCTCATGCGAGTGCTGGCCTCCCACGCTCATTTAATGACTGATTTATTAACCCCATAATGGTTCCCCTGCGCTTCATTAATAACTGGTCAAATCCAGCCGTATCATTTGCAGAGATGTTTATGGTGAAATTTCCACCGCCAAGTTGGTCATTTGGTATCACGTTTGCAGCTTGATTTGGCACAATTAACTCAGGGCCACGCTCTCCCACAATGTAAGGCGAACCAGCCGACATAGGGCCACCCTTCTCACGGAACTGAGTCGAGCGTATGGCTTGAACTTGAGCCATGCCATTAGCCAGTGCAAGCGCACCTAATCCAAGATTGATAGGGAAAGGTGCAGAAGCGAGGGCTTTTGATACAGCAAGGTAGGTACTAACAATGGCATCCTTTAACGCAAAGGCTTTATTAAGCGCAAAAGCCGCTTTAAAACTGCCGCTTAAAACTTTTAATGTGTCTTTTCCCTCTTCCTTTAAATCATCAATGTCTTTCATTTTGGCTATTTTTTGTATTGCAGATTGTTTGATTAAATAAAGGCGAGTCATTTCGTTCATTTTTCTTTGATGCTCAAAAGCCTTACCTTCTGAAATGGCTTGATATTGATCTTGTAGGTCGATCATCTGGGCGTTTGTCATTGCTGTGAGATCAACTAGGCTTGTGTCGGTTGTTGATACTTCCGCGACATTATTAGTTAATTTGACTTCTGCAAGTTTCAATAGGACTAAATCAAGCGCGTTTAATGTTCCACTCACATCAACAAGAGGTGTATTTTTATTTGCTTGTAAGGTATCGCCCGTTTCTATCAAATCACGCATCATTAAGAGCGATAATTCAAGCTCTGCAATTAAAGGGGCTTGTGAAGCTATTAGTGGGGCATTGCCTTTGCTTAAATTTTTAAGCATTTCTAATTGCTGAACAGTGCCAGCAATACTAGCCTCTATTGTTGATACTGTTTGTTTGTCACCAAATATTCGTTCATATATATTTGAAACACCACCTAAAGCATTTCCAAATCCTATGACTGAGTTTGTAATTGATGCAAAAGCAGACACGATTGACCGCGCAGCACTTACAATGCTGATTGCCATGTTTTTTGTTAATTGGGCAACGCCTCCACTGCTGGCTGCTTTCATCTCAAACCATGCTTGCAACTGCTCGGTTATAGACTCAATAGCAGGGGCAAGCTCTGCGATAGTTCGTGTGAATACGCCACCAATAAAGCTGCTAAAGTTAGTGAGCGCATCGTTAGCTCTTTCAACACCTTTGACTAAATCTCGGTTTAAACTAATGCCTAACCGCTCGGCTTCTTTTTCCATTTCGATTAGAGCCGCAGAGCCGCCTTTTAAGGTGTTCACCAAGGAAACGCCTTCGGTATCAAACAACCTCATAGCCAATCTGACCTTATTACCCTGCCCCGCTACACCCTCCATTGCATCAGCAATAGCTCTAAATTGTTGATCGGGGGCCAGAGTATTTAATGCTTTAGCACTAAGCCCTAACTCTATTAAAGCGTCTTTAGCTTCACCCGACCCATTGGCTGCTTCTGAAACGCGCCTCACCATGCGCTGTAGGCCCATATCCAAGGTTGTTGTAGCAACACCTGTCAACTCGGCAGCGTGTCTTAGACCGCCTAATTCAGCCGTTCCTATGCCGATCTTGTCAGCAAACTTTCCAAGGGCATCTGTAGTTTCTAAAGATTTTTTAACAAGATAACCAAATCCAGCAACGCCAACCGCAATCAAAGCAGTCTGCATTGAGAAAGCGACTTTTTTAATGGCATTTAATCCCATCGTTACCGCGCGAAAAGACCGCTTCGTCCTGTCGTGCGCTTTGATGATGATGTTGACGTTTTCACTTGCCATTCTTTAACTCCAAAAAAGCTGCCCAAAGTAGTATTTCATCAGTGTCTAGGTTCATAATTTCCCCCAACGTCTTGTGAAGGTGTTCCGCTAATTGCATGGCGAAACGCAAATCATGATCCTGCTTTAGTTTTTTACTGCATCCTCCACAGTGGGTTGATCATCGTCACTCATCTCTGTGACTATTCGGCTTACAACTTCTGGGTCAACAGTGAGCATCATTTCAGTCATGTGAGCGCGTTTGAATAACTTCACTCCGTTCTGATCCATAGCCTTAATGATCAACGTCATAATGACCGCCTCGGCTGGCTTATTGTCACCATGCAACTTTAAAACTGCGCCCTGATCTTTAAAATTCATGCTTGGCTTGAAATATATTTTTGTAGACCATTCTGGTACGTCAACGCATTTAAGCTCTGCTGACATACGATCTGAAAAATGTACTTTTGCTGCTTCTAAAATGTCACTCATAATAATTCCCCAATTAGTCCCCCGACTAAATTAACGGCAAGCGCATCGGGGAAAACGCCTTTCAGTCATAAGACCTAGCCGTTAAACTTTTATTACACAGTAGATAAAGCCAGTGCGCCTGTACCAGTAAAGCTGAAAGAAGTCTCAACGATCCCATCAGTGGCGGCACTTAAACCAACCTCAGTAACTAATACTGTGCCTGTGTAATACTTATCACCGCTAGTGGCTCCCTCTGCATAGAAAGAGATCGTTAAAGATGAACCCACAGTGATTGCAGTTTGAGCCGCATCAGTTTCGTCCCAATAGGCTTCCGCAGAACCAGAAAAAGAGGTTTGCCCTGCCGTATAGGTTTTAGCCGCGTCACTTAACGTGCTTGTCTCTATGGTTGCCGCAGTCTGGCTTAAACTGTATGACCGCAACTCGCCAAGAGTGTCGGAACCGATTTTGATAATGCCTTCTGAACTATTATGCGTAGCCATTAATCGGCCTCCTGTTTAGTTACTTTCTTTGGTTTTGCGGTTGGTGCTTTATCGCTCCAGCCACGAACTTTCATATTCTCAATCTGTGAAGGGTGAACAATCACGGATGATTTATCTCTATACATTTTCATCAGCTAGAACCTCTCATGTATTGATAACGAACTTGGACAGTCAAGGTAATACCGCCTATCGGATCAGTCGCGCCTTGATCGGTATCTACTGACAGTATTTGAGTATCTTTAGCATGACCGCCTCTAGTTCTATCAACTTCCAAAGCGTTCTCAATACCTTCGATTAATTCGTTTCTGTAAGTATCAATGTCTGGCCCTTTCACAAAGCCAATTATTTGGTAATTAATGCTTGATTCACGAATACCGATTAGGGTTATATCTCCCCTCGTTTCTTCTGCACCTTGCACAAACACCGCTGGAAATTGAGCATTAGAAAGACGCTCGTAATCAAATGGCTGGCGCGTGATTTTCTTTAAAAGCGGATCATCCATTGCCCCCAGAACTTCGACAATATTTGCGGCAATGCTTTCTCTGACGCTCATTTGAAAATCTCAAATATAAATCTTGATGTAATTAAATTCTGCTCACTTTTATTCACTCCAAACCAAGGCCGCCTCTTTTGATTTGCAATTGCTTTTCTTCTTTCTGTTTCGCTAGAAAAGCCAATAACTGCTTTAGACGGGCTGATTGAAGTCAGCGATACATTAGCCAACATTCTTCCCGTAAACTGTAAATTTACTTTGCTAGCACTTCGGCCTTTTTTTGATCTAAACATTGCATATTTAGGATGATATGGTTTGAATACGCCTTTTAAACCAACACCACTATCAACACGTTTTAACATATTTAAAATATGCTCTGACGCTGCTCGACCTAGAGCGCGTTTAGTTTGCTGTGGTGATGGTTGGGCCTTTTTTAAAGCCGCCATAACTTTAGCTGTGTTGATAGTTGCGCTGATATTCATTTAACGTGTCAGCCTTCCAAAATGGATGGGTTCTCTTTCATCGGCAGTCACAACACCATCATTGTCTGCATCGTAGGAAATCCCATCTATTAACACATCGTCCCACTCTTCCTCATATCGCAGTTTGTAGAACGAAATCATTTTATAAAAACGATCGCCCTCATCCCAAGTTGCCAGCATAGGAATGGCGTATTTCCATAACACTAAATAAGCAGCGGCTTTGGTAAACTGTGAATCAGTTAAAAGGCTGGGATTTAGCTCACCTGACAAGCCCTTTTTAGGCCACCAATCTTTACGCAATTTTCGTAAAATATCGGTCTTAACTTTTGCATGTTCCCCTGCAAATGAGGGGATTCCAAGAGTTAAAATATCAGGTAAGATAGCCGACAAATCTTTATCGGCACTCATAGCCATAAGCTACTCCCTACAACGCTGCATCTGAGGTTAACTTAACGCCATTCAAGTCAACTAACTCACCAACGCCATAACAGGCTGTGGCGTTCAACTCAAACCCACGGATGGATGCGTCACGCTGTGGCTCGATCTTTACATCCCAGCATACGGCTAGACCTAATGCAGAAGGTACAAATACTGCGCCAATCGCATCATCTGACGAGTCAATTGCAATGTTTGAAGATTCATAGATGTTAATGCCAGCTAACTGACCGACATAACCAGATCGCATGGCTTCGTTTTGAAGGTCGCCACCATTCGGATTGACAAAGGTGTTAGTCATGTTGGCTTTAAGCGCATAGGCTTGATGAGGATGGATAACGGCAGAAATTACCCCGCTTGCGCCATTGGTACTGAGGGTTGCAGCCGCTTTAAAGAAGTCAGCAACAGTTAGCTCCGCGCCTGCCGAGCCAAATCCTTGAGAAAAACCAGTGAACAAGCCGATTAGGTCTTGATCCATTTTCTTAGCTACGGCTTCGCCTAACACTCGGCCCAAGTTGCCAGCAACATCACCAGCGGCAGCTTGTGCGGCAAGGTCAGTTAATACCGCTTGGACGCCAACTTCTGCAACAGTGATTGTTTTAGAGCTAGTGCTAACGGCTGTGGATGAGAGATCAGTTCCTTCGGTTAGTGCTGCGGCTGCAACTTCTGGGTAGATTGGTACTTGAACAGTCTTTCCAGACTGACTAGAAATGTCATAGATAGAAACGAAATTGCGAACAAGAGAACGCTGTTGAGCCGTAAAAATAGCTTCTTGAATAATATTAGCAAAGAGATCGTCAAGTGTTGCTGTGGTTGATGCTGCCATGGTAAGTGCCTCACGTTATTTAAAAACAAACGCAAGGCAACTTAAACAGAAAACCTTACGAAATGGGTTTGATGTAGCCACCGACATTATTGCCGCGACCTATCATTTTTCTATGTTCAGCGTATTCTTTGCTGGACATATCACCCACAGATTTAGGCTTCTGTGTATTGCCACCAACATTCCCACTTGAGCCAGTGCCACCAGAAGAGGCTTTGACAAAATGCGGGTTTGTCGTAAGGAATTCATTAACTAATTGTTTGACTGTTAATGGTTCACCAGTGTCACCATATAGCGTTGTTCCATCGTTATCCAGAACTTCTGCCCTTCCTTCGCTGTTTAGTCTCACTTTGCCTTTTAATAGCTCAGTGACTTGAGTAGGAGCTATTGCGCTTCCTGATTCTGCGGCCCTTAACAATGCCCCATCAACCTCGTTATTAGTGACTAATTTACTCAGCCTTGCTATTTCCGCGTCTTTCTTTTCGGCTTGTAGCTTGATGACTTTTTCAAACTCACCTTTAGCTTTTGCTTGCTCTTCTTCTGCATTGGCTTGTTGCTCCTGCCACTTTTGGAATTGGTCTACATCGACCCCATCGTATTTCTTCTCAAACTTTCTGCGCTCACGGCCCACACGATCTGCGACAATCTTGTCTACTTCGGCCTGAGTTAAGGTCTTTTCTGGTTCATTTGCACTAGATGTTGGTTCAATTACTTCTGCTACTTCACTCATAAAATACTCCCCTGTTTAAAATCCATAGGCACTCCGTCTGAAATGCAATCTTCTACTAATTCAAGCCACTCTAAACTATCCCAGTGTATCGGGGCTTCAATCGTTGGCGGGTGTTCACCGAATAAATCAGTGTAATCATTAACCGCCTCGTTATACCTTTCAGCTACTTTTGGGTCATCAAATTTCAGATCAGTCATCAAAGGTTGCTCTAAAATGGTGCTGGCAGCGATAACCACCGCGCACTGTGAATGGATTGCCTGACGCTTTACCCGCCCAAGTCTCGTTAGCCCATATTTCATTAATCTGATCTGTGGTCAAAACTTGATCTTTGTATTTCTGGCAGAAGGGGCGGCTGTCCTCAACTAACGCGCCAAAGTAAACCCACTTATCAGCACCTAGCTCTTTTGCCACTGAGTAGTTAATGTTTGCAGAGAACTGCATTAACGAATCATGGGAATAAACCCCGACATATCGCTTTAAGTTTTGCCCTGCTCGATCAGAAGCGTACTCCCTTTGAAGCCTGCTAATCGCTTGATCAACTGCCTCGACCTTGGCTGGATCGTCTTTGTTATCCCTAACAAACTCAACAAGGTCATTGATCTCATCTGAATTGGCTCTGATATAAACCCCATTGATTGAGTGCCTAATACGCTGCACAAGATCAGTTGAAGCCTCACCTACTAAAGTCGATTGATAAACTAATCGTGCCATAGTGTCTAAGTGAGAGTTAGCAATATCCTCAAACCCACTAAAGGTTAACCGCTTTAATTCAGCAATAACGGATGCCTGATTTGAGGGCAATATGCCGCCAACTAACTGGGCTTGATATTGGCTGGCGACCCCTGCGACCACCTCATCCAGAGAGTCCACAATGTCGTTATAAGGCAAAAGTAATTGAGCCTCGATTGCCTCACGCAAACCCCTACGAACATCAATAGCGGCTGACAGGTCATTGAGTGCGCCAGCTTGGGTAGGCAGTCCATCAATTAACTTTGCCACCTCAAGCTCAAGACTCATCAAAGCCTCATCAATAAGCCTCCCATGTGACTGAGCAAGGGCCGTTAAATTATTGGCGTGAGCTAAAGCCGCTTGACTCATTCGCCACCTGACTGCTGTGAAGGTTGGATCATTTCAATAGGCGAGTCACCGCCTGATACGGCTTCCAAACCAAGATCGCTACGAACCTCATTTTTACTAACTACGCCTGAGTCGATGTGATACTTGTAGATTTGAGCGTCTTCAAACTCGCCCATAGTCTTAGCCTCTTCTATTTCCATGGTCGCTTGAGCTAAATCATCATCACTCAATACTAGCTCTGCAATGGCCTTGTCAACGCCCTTTTTAAAGGTGGGGCTGTTAACCCCAGAAGCCTTGGCGCGTTGTAAGAACTCAAGCTCAGTGCCGTAGTCTCTTAGATCAAAGGTATCAGGGTAATCAACCATAATTTCTGAGGTGATTCCCTGCCACATAGCAAACAGGTTCCATAATTGCTCCTCTGCCAACTCTAATAAGTCAGCTTTTTCAGACAGCTTGGCGTTAAGTAATTGGAACTCGGTTTGCAATGCCACGCCTGATTTAGTTTGTGCGTCTGTGGCCCTAACTGCGCCCATATGCGTCATTCGGTTAATGGCTTCAACCTTGTCAGTTATGCTGGCTCGGATTGCGTCTAAGTTGCCGCCACTAGGTTGGAGTAAATAAGGCTTGATCGAGTCAGTATCAGAGACTTCAATCACGCTGCCTGCGCCTGCCCCTGCATCAGTATCAACCGATTTAACTAAGCTAGGATGATTGCTTATACGGATTAACTGCTCGATCTCAGAAAGCTCGTTATAGATTGCCCGTTGCATATACGCTACATCGGTAATATCAGAGTGACCGATTCCGCGAATAGGTGAGCGATTGCCATACAAGCAAACGGCTGGAATGATCCCTAATGGGTTATCCATTTTCTCGATCAACTTAGCGTCTTCACCAATAACTTCGTAGCCTTTGATGGTGTCCTTTTCCCAAATGCGATAAAAAGAACGATCATCGTCTATCCACTCCCTAACCTTGAGCATGGTCAACTCATAACGTCCATTAGCAGAACGCTCATAGTTCCAATCAAACACATTTTCTGGCGTGATCAAAGTTAGATAAGGTCTGACCTGTTGCGCCAATTCATCAGCGCGAGTGTTAGCAATTACGGCAGGCTTATCCATTATTAACCAAACATGACCATAAACGCCTGACCACATTTGAGCCTCGCTCATAAACGAGTTAAGACTTCTCCCGTCCATATCAGCATCTTTTAAAAACGATTTGAGTGCTTGATCTTCAACTAAGTCTCCAAAGTTACGAGTAGGAGGTAAACGCCAGATAAAAGATGAGTAGATGTTAATTACGTTTTTGCAATGGTTATCCAGTGGCGTAAGGTCTAGCCGTTTTTGATATTCGGTTTTATCTTCAAGTATGTATTTAAGCAAATATTCACCATCTCGGTAGTCATTGCCTCCCATATATGAACGCAAAAAGAACTCCCATTTTGGGGCGTTCAAATTATATACATCATGCGTTTTACTAATACTGTCCATTATGTCCACCTAGTTGGCTTTCTTTGTGTGCTTTCTTTACGCACTGGAAATAGATAATCCACACAATAACCAAGAGCGTCATTCATGTGATCGAACCCCGAATCTTTATCAGGCTGAGAAGTTCCTTCTTTGTAAGTGTGTCTCTCAAGCCCCTTAATAACGTGTTTGCATTTTGGATCAACGATTAAATGTCGATCACCTGATTTAGTTTTTAGCCTGCTGTTGACTGCGTTTATCCTGTCCCTGATTGGCGTATGTGCTGGCCTAACTTTGACTGTAAAGCCTGCGTTCTCTAGTATGGATAAATCAGTCTTGCCGCCTGCGCTTGTCTTGCGTTGCCTTGCTGCTGGATCAGGATAAATAGTGATCGGACGATTAGGGTATCTGTGGTGAATCTCATCAGCCATTTCGTCAGTGTTTGACCCATGTATGACAATCTCATCTACGGCATGAAGATCATTCTTGTCTCTAATAAACACCACGGCTGACATTGGGTTGATGTTAAAGTCTACTCCTATATGTAACGGCATCAGTGAGTGCGCTTCTGATTTCTTCACTGATTGCTCTCGTTCAAAGTTGTAATAGATAATCCCTGAGTAGTTAACAAACTGAGCCATATACTCCTGATTGAATGTGCGTTCATCAAGGTCACGTTTTGCTGACTCAATCTCTTTCTCTGGGACGTTACCCCCATCAAGCGTAGTGAACTGAAAGCTAGACCACTCATCTCGACCATCCACCCCATCAGTCCATAGGTCATAGAAGTGATTGCGTCCCTTGGGTGATCCAATGAATAAAGCAGAGCCGCCTTTGTCAGATAGTGTTGGGCGTAATACCTCAGTCCATGCAGTATTTTTCATATCTGCAAACTCATCAAGCACAATGAAGTTGAGACCAACGCCACGCAATGAGTCTGGGTTATCAGCACCCTTGAGAGAGATCATGGAGCCGTTAAGCAGCCTAATTGATAACTCACTTTCGTTGCGTTTTTCGATGTATTCCAAAGGTAAGAACTCTTTCAATAATTCCCATGCAATCTGTTTGGCTGCCTTATACGTTGGTGCGACATACCAGCAATGTCTTTTGTTATCTAGCAACGCTTGTCTTACTAGCTCAACAATAGCCAGATGGGTCTTGCCAAAGCGTCTGCCTGCTACCATGACTCTAAATCGAGTATCATCACGAAAGACTTCGCTTTGGGGTTTACTCAGCCGCATACAACTCGATCTCGATAGGTGGAAGCTGAGTAATTGCTGTTTCTAGCTTATCCGTCTGACCTAGCCAATTTTTGCCAAGCCAAACCAGCATTGTAGGATTACCCTCCATAGCGGTTGTATATTGTGTGCGCCTCAAGCTCATCTTGCCATTACTGGCTTTTTGGCTAAAATACTCCGCAAAAGAACAGTTTTTTTCACGCTTTAACGCCCTACATAACGTGTCATAATCACAGCCTAATACTCCTGCAATCTCTTCACCTGTACACTGAATAGCGCACAACTCATCCACTTGATCCCAATTCACATCAAATAGCGGTCTACCTGTCATAATTTCCCCAATAAAATTGCTAAATCTTTCACTACAATTCCCTTCTTAATCATATCGGGTGTGCAGCGATAAACGCGCCACCCATTGATCAATGCTGCGTTGTACTTTTCACAGTCATTTGTGAAGCCAGAACCCCTTGTATGCCTACCTCCCGACCATACCCCACCCTCAACCTCTATAGCCAACTTTTGAGAAGGGTAAGCAAAGTCAAACCGCCACTTCCTAGTCTCATGGAAACGATGCTCACGCACTGGTTCTGGCAGCTTAACGGCCCGTATCTGAAAAGCTAAAGTTTCCTCTGCTTTGCTAACGCCCAATGATCTGACCTCGGTGGCTTTTAATGTCCATTAAGGTCTGCTCAAGTAACGCTCTTTCAGTTCCCCAAGCGGCCTCCCATTCTTGCTGGCCTGCGTGAATAGCGATCCCATAACCGCCTGTTCGATGATGTGCAGGACATAGGGGAATGACTTCGTAATTAGATGCTCTCTGGCTCATACCTTGCCCGTTGCGAATATGATGAATTTCGGCAGGGCTTTCTCCCCATTCAGAGTTACGACAGACTATGCAGCCCATACTAGCCACATCACCAAGATACAAACGCTCTGCCTTTTTCATTGTTGCTTCTCAAAATATCTGGGAAAATCTGTAAATTTATAGCGCAATAGATCGAGGGCCATTGCTGTGTCCCAGCCTTGATTGATTTCTGCCAGTTCATACATGGCTCCACTGTCATAACGGCAGCTTTGACGAATCTCACTCAGGCTTGTAATGCCTTTTAAACGCTTCATATTCCAACTTCTAGCGGTGACATTCTTTACACCCGTTGCTTTTTCAATGTCAGCGTAGCTTCTACCCGCCAATAGCATTTTTATTGCCTTTGCTTTGGCAGATTTTTCTATCAAGCGGCTTCTTTGTATTCTGAATATAATTTTAGGCTTGGCTCACTCCATTTAACCTGTCGCTCACTGCCAAAATGATACATATACTCTATGCACTCACTCATCTGCTCGACATTCAACTCAGTAGATGAAACGCCAATCATTATGACGTTACCTTCTGGCGTTATTGCTGGCTTTTGACCTTTGATAATGCCGCAAAAGAACTCCCGCCAATTTTTATCATTGGTTAAATTCATCCATTCAACTTGGGTTTTAATATCCCTTATCATTGGTTGAAGTTTTCGGTTCTGAGGATCAGTTCTCTTGGTTCGCCTTAACACCACCTCAACTGGGCCTTTGAAAAGACCCTTGTTAATCATCTGTACAATCTGCGAAATCATGCCAGATACGTTTTTGTTATCCACTTTGAAAATGACTTCACTCATATAGCGTTAGCCCATTCACTAAAAGGAAGTCTGGCAAGTCTCATGCTCAAACGAATATCCCAAGCGCAAGGCTTTTCATCTATTGGCCTATCCTTAGATTGTTTGTCAAAAATCATTAGGTAATCAGTCAATGGATACTGCAACTTATTACAATAACGAATGGCTTTTATATGACCAGAGCTAATCTTTAATTGACCAGAGATTGCCCACGTTGGCTTACCAAGGTAATGCAACCTGATCACCTCTTTGCACTCATCAAGGGTTAACGCAGTCATAACGCCACCTTCAATAATCTTCGTGCTTTTGGATGACTTGTATCGTCACCATCCTCAATAATTTTGTTTTTGTCGAGCAGTTCCCGCACTCGACCAGTGACGCGATTAATTTCCCAACCCAAAGTTAAACCAATGTCCTGCCTAGTGATCGGGCCGTTATTGCGAATGATCCTTAAAACCTCGATTCTAGCCGCCCCTGTCAGGGGTGCGATTGATTCTATAGCTGCCCTGCTATTTGGATGAACCATTTTTCTTGCTCCTTTTATTGTTTGATTTTTTAGCTGCTTTACTAATCATTTCTTTATACATCGTTGGCATGCCGCCAGATTCGCCATGTGAGCAATCTTTAATGGTATTGCCTGCGCTTATGTATGCCTCTAGCTTCGCCTCTGTGAAACCACTTACGGGCTTTGGTGTAGCTAGGTAATTTTTCATATAAAACCAAAATCTAGTGCGACACTCATGTAACCTTGGCTCATATCCCAACGCCTATCCTCATTCAACAAAAGACGCTCTGTTTTTAAGCTGCGCTGCTTTTCAAATTCGGTTTGATGACCAAGCTCCCGATGGTGCTGTAGCAACTTAATTTCGTTGTTAATAGCGTTTTTTAGGTTCTTTTCGCTGACTCTTCTACTGCCAGCCAAGATGCTTGAAATAACGGCTTTTTCTAACACTTTCGTTTTTACGCTTTGCTCACCAAATATCATGGTTAGTTCCTTCACCAATCGGTGTTATCTATATCCAGCACTGCTGCTGTTTTTCTTTGATTACTAAGTTGTTTAGCATTAAATCCACTGTTAATTTTGTTAATAAATATCTGGCTATCCTCTTGTGGAATCACCCCAATGTTTTCAGCAAACTGTTCTAGCTTGTCTCCGTCACGGCAAATTAAAGATAAGCAGTTGTACTTAGTTCCTTTGTCGTTTTGCCCCATGTGATGAGAAGATTTAGAACACCCATCAATCGCTTTTAAAATGTAATCAAGTTCGTAACCTTGCTTCAAACGCGCATCAATAAACTTCTTCCTCTCAGGAGTTAACTTGCATGATGCGTTTTTCTTCATGACCATTACCCAGTAATCAAAAATAACTTGCACTTCATCCACAGGTTGAGGCCCAGCCTCGACAATGCTTTTATTGTTTATTGTTTCTTGTTTATTGTTTCTTGTTTTTTGTTTAGTTGCACATCCGTTCAACGTCTGTTCAACAGGTGTTACTTTCTGTTTACTCTTTGCTCTAGCCTTTGCGGAAGCGATACCTGCTTTAGCTTTAGCACTAGTATTGGCGTGGTACTTAGCTATTTCTACATCACATCTTGCATGGTTGTAATTACCATCAAAATCTTGGAAAAACTCGCTTAACACATAGCCCAGTGCCGTCATTTCTTCCTCTGTTTGAACCAAGACACGCTTTGCTAAACGATTAAAGTCAACAGACTGCAACGGCTGTTCGGTGTCGTAATACAGTTCTATTAACTCTCTGTACAACGCACGTTCAACACGCGTTAAATGTCGTGTGGAGTTATTGAAGTCGCCTATATTGTGGCTGTAATAGTGCATATATCTCTCCTATGCTCATCTATCTTATATATCGCTACTCTTCCAAAAGAGGTTGGAATACATTCAGATCACGCATTTTCTGTTTATATTCTTTATAGAGGGCTAATCGAATGACCACAGACAAATCAGTTCCCGTATGCTCACCCGTAAGTTTTACAAATTTATATAACTTGTCGTCTAGGTGTACTGTTACGGGATTATTTAGCTTACCTTCCATCGGTTTTTCAGTCATTGACTCACCTTGCCTATCTTATGAAATAACTCAACATCTGGCCGCAGATCCACAGGCTGTATTTGCCCGTCAGAAAAGCTCACAATTCCAGCTATGTGATCAACTGGAACTCTTCTAATGTCAGCTAGCCACTGGTCAACAGATGAGGTGCTAGATAGCCCTAAAAGGTCAGCTAAATCCCGCTTAACTTTTGATCTGTTAGGGTGGCTCCTAATAAAAGCTTTAAGTTGCATTAATTTTCCCTACATAATTTCCACGAATAATACACCATGTATTAATTATAGTAAACACATAACACTTGTGGTCACTGTTTATTATTACTGTGAGTATTAAAATTAATGCTGAATTTATCTAATGAGTATTATCTTATGAATGGATGGAATAACCGCTTAAAGATCCGAATGAAAGAGCGCAAAACTACTCAGGAAGATTTGGCGGCAATTTTAGATATAAGCCAAAGCTCTGTGGGTCATTATGTGTCAGGTAGGAGAAACCCCAGAAAAGACGTATTAGAAAAAATAGCAGACGAATTAGAGGTTTCAATGGATTGGCTTTTGGGTAAAACTGAATTGCCGCCAATGGATAAGCGAGATTTTTACCCTGTACCAATTTTAAGTGCTAATGAGGCAGCTAATAATGAAGTGAAAGCAAAAGGAGGAAACAGTAATATGGAAGTATTACCAATATCTACTAAGTGGATTGGTGAAGAGGGTTACAAAGCAGACTATTTATGCGTCTGTTTAATTGAAGATGATGCAATGTCTCCTAAATTAAATGTTGGAGACAAGGTGGTTATAAATCGGGATTGCAAAAATCTTCAAAATGGGAAGGTATTTGCACTACTGGTTAATGACGCACTGCATATCCGTAGAGCCGTTCAAGGTCTTAACGGGTCTTCATGGACTTTATCGAGCGACAATAAAGAGAACCCAACATACCATGATGAAATAATTAATCAGCTTGAAAATAAAATTGAAATTATTGGCAGAGTTGTTTTATCAATAAATTCATTTTAAAAAACAATTAAAATTATAAGAGCATTTATGACTAATTTTAACTTTGATAAGATGCGCTGCAAAAAGCTACACTGGATGACTGAAACTGAGATTTGGTCATGGTGGTTGCCTTTCGTAGATGCACACAGCCAGTTACAACCAAAGCATAAGGTTGCAACAGGTAATTGTATTTGTGTAAAAACCAATATCATGGGCGGGAAATATGAGGAAGATTCTGAGCCTAATGGCCCCAATTAAATAAACTTTACGTCAATACCAACCGCTCTCCTATTGGAGATTTTTTTTGCCTAAATATTACTGATCTTAATAATTTATTAATACAATTAGGAAAGATTTTAAAACTCATTACGTTAAAAAAACTACTATAAGTATTATTTATAAACCTATTTTGCTCCCTCTTGTTGCTCCTTTTTATTACATGGTGTATTATTTAAGACAAGAAACGTAAACGGAGAAGCAAAAAATGAACTCTTTAAATACTTATTGCCATGTTACTGAACAAGTCAACGCATACACCGATGATTATGACGCACCTGTCGATGGTGTCTTTAACGAGTGTTCGCCACTTGCAGACATTTACCAATCTCTAATGCTAGATCGTGAAGTCACCTTTCAAGCTGGCTGGAATAATCAGCCAACCATCTACACAGCTTTTGACATATTGCTTGATCGGATTAATGAAAACGGCAGCGCAACAGACCAAGCCGCAAGCATATTTGCAGCCGCATTATTTAATGAGAACAAAGGTCAAGCAGCAACAGACCTAGCCCAAGATTGTGACTTTATGCAGTGGGTTTATGACTTCTTTGATTATTTACAGAATGAAAAGCCTGCGCCATTTGGCATGTATTTAGATTTTTTAACCATAAGAGGTGAGGCATGAATATCTCACGATATACGTTGGTGATTAATTCGCTAGGGGTTCTTATTTGGGCAATTGTAGCAGTCTGGTGGACAGTTGGAATGACAGCATGAGCCGCGCATCAATGAATGTATGGCTGTTTGTAATTGTATTAATTTTATCGGGGATAGAAATATGAATATTGACATTTACTTAGAGGCTTTAAGTGATTTTCACAAATTGTTTGAGTACAACAATCCTTATTGTAAAAACTTAAACGCTGAAAAACATTTAGCATATAAACAAGCTGCATTAAAAATTGTTGATCAAATAAAAAGAGGTGATCCATGAACACCTTAGATATGTTGAAAGTTCCGTTTTTGCCAAGGGATATAGAGTGGCGCGTGTGTCGCTCTGGCGTTTCTAAAACTGGTGCGCCTTGGATAATGGCTCTAGCTTACATCGACAATAGGGCGATCATGGATCGGCTTGATAACACTGTCGGCCCACAAAACTGGCGCAACGAATACACCCAAGCCCCATGCGGGGGAATCTTATGCGGCCTGTCAGTAAAGATAGGTGGTGAATGGATTACCAAGTGGGATGGTGCAGATAATACAGATGTTGAAGCCACTAAAGGTGGGTTGAGTGGTTCAATGAAAAGGGCCGCAGTCCAATGGGGTATTGGAAGGTATCTGTATGGATTGACTGAAAACTTTGCAACAGTGATCCAAGGAAAACAAGAAGGTAGTCACTCATCAAAGGTAAAGGGAGTTGATGGATACGTTAACTGGCTTGCTCCTACACTGCCAGATTGGGCGCAACCAAGTAAACAGCGGATAGATAAAGAACAAATGCAATCGACTCTAATGGCCTTGCTTGAAGCGATTAAGGAGCCTTCTACTTCTAAGGGTTCATCATTAGCAATAGAAGTAATGGGAGAGCTAACTGAAAAAGAACAAATATTCCTTTGGAACATGATAAACAGCAAGCAAAAAGCGGCTATTCATTCATTAACATATAGAGAGGTGGCGTAATGTCCAAGGGCATAAACAAAGTTATTTTAGTGGGAAATGTAGGCCAACAACCCGAAATGAAAGCAATGCCTAGCGGTGATCCTGTTGCCAGCTTTAGCTTGGCTACAAGTGAGTCTTGGAAGGATAAGAACACAGGCCAACAGCAAGAGCGTACTGAGTGGCACAACTGCGTAGCTTTTAAAGGTTTGGCTGGAGTCATTGGTCAATATGTTCAGCAAGGATCAAAGCTATATTTGGAAGGTCAGTTAAGAACTCAATCATGGGATAAAGACGGGGTGAAAAAATATAAGACTGAAATAATTATTTCTGATATGCAAATGCTTGATAGCAAAAGCACTGGCCCCAGTGGGGTTCAGCAGCAATATCAAAAAGCACAAGCACAACCGCATTATCAAACCCCACAGCAGCCAGCAGTTGACCAGTATGGCAATCAGTATGGCGACCCCTTTTAAGGAAAAGTAATGAATAATAAACTGCAAGTGATAGTGCCAGTTCCAATGTCAATGTTGGCTGACGCAGATATAGTTGAAGAAATAAATAGGCGACAAATGCTAGTGAAGTGGGTGAGGAAGCCCATACCAAAGACCAGTAATTTAGGCCGTAGTTTTGTATCGACCAGTTGTGTGGTTGAGGAATTGGATTGCAGGGGTTAATATGCTAGACCGAGTTTTAATAAGGAAGTTTTGTGAATTATCTGGTTATGGCTATGATGGTATTTATAAAAAATGTCAAAATGGCGTATTTAATGAAGGAAAAGAATTCTTTCGCGCACCAGATGGACGCTATCTAATCAGCATATCGGGGTTTGAGAAATGGTCAGAAAGTACGAAGGTGTCGAGTCCCGCTATTCGACCACAATCGAGGTTACGTTCCAGTATCAGGGGCAACGCTGCCGGGAACCAATCAAGCTCAAGCCTACGCCCTCTAACTTAAAGAAGGTATCTAACCATCGTGCAGCTATCCTCCATGAGATAGCTATCGGCACATTTGACTACGCCACTGTTTTTCCTGAGTCAAAGAACCTTCATAAGTTTGCAGACATAATTAAAGATATAACGATTGAAGAAATATTAAAGAAATGGTTTAGAGCCATATCTGATCAAAAAAAATCATCAACAATAGTCGGGTATAGAAAAATAGTGTTTAACCAACTGATCCCCCAGTTTGGTCACATTTCTGTATATGATTTCCGCGCTTATCATTTTCGTGATTGGATTATTACTCAAAAACAGATGAGCAATAAGAGAATAAAAAATGTCGTGTCACCTTTTAGACGCGCCCTTTCCCTTGCTGTAAATGATGAGGTGATTGAAAAAAACTTTTTAACAGGTTTTTTATACGAGCGCGCTGAAACATATGCCCAGATCAAAGCAAAAGCAAAAAAGCTAGACCCTTTCAACATAGAAGAAATGAGACTAATTTATCAAACTGCCGTTGGTCAAGTGCGTAACTTATTTTGGTTTGCGTTTTGGACAGGCATGAGAACCAGCGAATTATGTGCCTTATTATGGGAAGATATTGATTTTATCAACGGCACGATCAATGTGGACAAAGGATTAACCCAAGCCGCTGACGAAGCCGAACCGCCAAAAACAGAAGCGGGAGAAAGAATAATAACAATGCTTCCGCAAGCAAGAAAAGCGTTAATGGCACAAAAAGAACACACATTCCTAGCTGATCAAGAGGTATTTATCGACCCGCTACATGGCAAGCCATGGACAGGAGATCAGCCTATAAGGAAAAGATGGACGACTATTTTAAAACACGCAGGGGTTCGTTATCGTAGGCCGTACCAAACGAGACACACTTACGCTTCTATGATGCTTACGGCTGGAGAAAAACTAGGATGGTATAGTCGCCAGCTAGGTCACAAAAATGTCGGCATTACGACTACCATATACGCTAAATGGATTGAGACAGAAGATAATAATGGGGGTAGCTTGATTGATGCTAAATTCGGGGACGCGGGTTCGATTCCCAAGGTAGGAACTGAACCCAAAAAGTTGGTTAAAAAGTGATCAGATATGGACTTAAATTGGTACATATGCCACCTTCCTGCCACTCCCAGGACGTAAGTCATTGATTTATATACAATAGACGGGGGTTCGACTCCCCCCATCTCCACCACATAGCAGTATAAAAAGGCAGCGTTTTCAATTACTTGAAGCGTTGCCTTTTTTTTAAGTGGCACTTTGATTGCCTACATTTGCCACCTTTTGTCTCTGCCCTGCCACTTTATTGCCACTTTTTAATTTATTTTACTTACCCCTATTGTTGTCTATTCTATTTGAGCGTACAATTAGTTTATTGAATGAAGTTAATAAACAAACGGAGCATCACATGATTACTACTACTTATTACAACTTTGAAGAAAAAGTATTTAACTCACCAGATGGAATGGAAGTTTGGGGATGGACTAAATCGCGTCAAAACGAGACTACTGATCGTGCTGAGTGTGAAGCTAAAATGGCTAAGAAAAAAGCTAGCTGGGACGCTTACATAGTTAAGCAATTAGCTAGAGACAATCTTGATCAGGAGATTATTGATCATCTTGATAACCTGCAAGCTAACTCAGAATTTCGCATAGTAGAAGAAGTTAAGACTTTTACCCACGTTTCAGAGTATTGCTACAGTGATGTACACGCTTTTGAGATTGTTAAGGTTATTAGTGATAAGACTATTGAAGTTAGGCAAATGGCTACTAAGCATGACATATCGCACTTGAATCAGTACGCTGGCGGCTTTTCTGCACACACTGAAAATCAGCACAATCAAAAAGTAACTTATGCAAGTGAACCTAATAATCCAGTTATTCGCATTAGACGCAAAAAGAACAATCCAGAAGCATGGACTTCTAACGGCTCTAGGTTTGGGCTTACTCAAGCACCTTATGCCTTTTACGATTACAACTTTTAATTAACAATAGGGGCTGCGGCCCCAAGGAGCATCACATGAAAGTTAAAGTTTCTTACACCATAGAAGTTGATCCTAAGTTGGTTAAGTTCTATCTTGAAGATTTGCAAAGTGATGAGACTGTCAGAGAATTTGTAAAATCTTATTGTGAAAGTGTTGCTCATATATGTATGGATGAACAACTATTGCCTTTGCAAAAATACTTAGACAGTTAATCTTGGAGAATATTATGAATAATTACCAATTACATAAAAAGTTGGAAAGTACGCTATTTTCTTTGCTAGATATTCGCATGGAAATGAATATTGAAGATAAAGATTTTTACTCAAAAGCTTTAAGCATCGAATCTAGTATAAAGACAGTTCAAGTAGCTATAGATGATATTCTATGGACGCAAGAAGAGTTAAATGACGCAGAGGATTATAAAGAATGATTGATAACAAACATGGCATGACAGGACAAAAGAACGCTTCTAAAGAGATTACTAAATCATCACGGATATATATACGCTGCACACCAGAAGAAAAGGCTTTATGGGCCAGCAAAGCTAAAGATGAAAAACTATCTTCTTGGGCTTGTGGGGTGCTAAATAAAGCTCCATAAAAAAGACCACTAGATCAGAGTGGTCAGGGCTATGGAGAACTAGCAGGGGAACTTTATTTCTTTTTCATAACACTATCCGCTAAACCACCCCCAAAATAAAACATCACAATTGTTAACATGATCCAATCAATTTGGAACTCAGATAATATGTCTTTTACTGCGGTTACGTCTTTGCCTGTAAATGTCATTACAATTACCAGCACATAAGTTGATATGTATGTCACTGAGAACATAGTCGCCATAATGCGCTGGGCCAATTTAAATGGAGCATAAGCCCCCATTAAGTCAGCCTTTGCTTTCGTGCGAGCCTCGATCATCTCAGTGTCGCTAGTGTGAAATGAATCAATTAAATCCATTCCTTTACTAATTACATCCCCGCTGCCAAAAATACTATTCAACAATCCCATGATTTTCTCCTAGCTGGAAGTGGGGGCGATCACAGAAGCCTTTCCAGAGTCCCCCCCAAGTAACCTCAACGCCAAGCTCAGAAGCACTCTGCAATACTGCCGCCGCTACAACTGCCAAATGTTCGTGATCCCATGAGGCTTTTCCCGTTATTGGGTCTATTGCGAAAACGTCTACAGCGTTGCCGCTTTGGTGGTGAGATTTATGCCTCACCCCGTCTGCTTTAGATACCCCCTGATCAAAAAGCTCTTTCTGTTCAGCCGCAGTTCTCAGTCCCCCACTTTTAGGAATCCCAAAATCATAAATGCTAATTTCAACAGCCCGATCAAGAACCACAATTAAATCAGGGTTAATCCCAGCGCGATTCTCTAAACTATTTTTACCAAATTGGTAACTCACTCCGCTATCCCCCCTTGCAGGAAAACAGTTACGGCAATTAGTACACCAGCAAATATCCAGCTAGCTTTTTTAAGAACTGACTTTCCTACGGCTTGATGAAATTTATCAAACGCTTTGTTAGCAGCAATTTCAGCAATCTTGTTTATTTCAATATCAGTTAACTCTCTATCTTTCATTGATTATTATCTCTCAAAATTATAAATCATATAAATGCTTAAAAGCCCGATACCCACTAAACTAATTACGATAAATAGTGCAGTCTGAATTTGGGTAATAGTCTCTGCCCATTCGCTATCCTTTCGCGCCTTAGCTTTAATAGCAGCCTTTGCCGCGTTAGCTCGCTGAACACTTCTTTTATTTTTAAAAGCCTGAAAATCTTGCCACATATGAAGCCGAGTTTTTTTCATCAAAAATTCAAGTTGTTTTTCAGCGTTATTCAATTTTTCGAGTGCGTAAAATGCCTCTAGGTCGTCATTTGTACCGCTTGTTTTGTTAACTTCTTCTTCAACTTTTTCTTTGTGTCCCAGATAGGCCCCAATTGCTTTTGCACAATCGCTAATTTCTTTGCCGTTTTGAACAGCTTTTTTTATAACCGCAAACGCAGCGTTAGCAGCAATGACAGATTCTAGGAGCATTTAGCGACCCAATGAAGAGTTGATATAAATCTAGGATTCTCATACGCCACCAACCCTGTAACTTTCGCTACGCTGTAACGCTCGGTAACTTCACGCTGGCTTGTCTGAGGTTCAGCCACGATTGTTTGACCCGTTGGAGCAGGCATAAAAACGGGATAAACCTCACCAATTGTTGACCACATCTAAGGCGCAGTAGGCCATGTGATTGTTGTTGGGAAGTCAGATTGTGCTGGTACTGCACGTAGATCAGAACGATAGGTAGTCATGTCACTTGTCATAACCACATCAGACAAAGCATAGAAGTCTGTGGCTGCTAAAAGACCATCACGTTTCTCACGGGCTGCTGCTGCGACTTTAGCTAGTTCACTGGCTGTGTATGCTGCTTCATGCTCTGCCTTAGTTGTGGTGACACCATCATCGTCTGTCGTGTCTGAGAACTTGTCTACAACCTCCCATCCTTCTACCCAGTTGTTCAAATCATCTTGTACGGG
>Ga0209482_1000662_pt1 | contig 28332 bp, 40 predicted proteins | sample CoawatmetaG10DNA_FD_187512 | JGI IMG/M metagenome (GOLD analysis project Ga0209482, IMG submission 187512) | Marine microbial communities from the West Antarctic Peninsula - Coastal water metaG104-DNA (SPAdes) (version 2) | ecosystem: Environmental > Aquatic > Marine > Coastal ...
CACTTGAAAAAGCTGGATTAAAATTAGAAGACATTGAACAATTTGAATTGAATGAAGCCTTTGCATCTCAATCCTTAGCCGTTATTCGTGAGTTAGGATTAAACCCAGACATTGTAAATGTAAATGGGGGGGCAATCGCCTTAGGACATCCACTTGGATGTACTGGAGGGAAACTTACTGTACAATTAATAAACGAAATGAAAAGAAGAAAACAAAAATACGGAATGGTAACAATGTGCGTAGGTGCGGGACAAGGTGCAGCCGGAGTATTTGAAATTCTTTAAAAACCTTAAAAAATAATATTATGATAAAAGGAGGAGAATTTTTAATTAAAGATCAAGAAGCAAAAGATATTTTTATTCCAGAAGAATTTGGAGAAGATCAATTGATGATGGCTTCAGCAACTAAAGAATTTGTAGAAAAAGAACTAGACCCACACAGAGAACAATTCGAAAAGAAAGACTACAAACTAACAGAAGAATGCATGAAAAAAGCTGGAGAACTAGGCCTTTTAGGAATTAGCGTTCCAGCAGAATACGGGGGGATGGGGATGCCATTCAATACTTCAATATTAATTTGTGATAAAATTTCAGGCGCTAACGGTTCATTTTCTACTGCTTTTGGTGCACATACAGGAATTGGAACTTTACCAATCTTATTATATGGTGATGATGCACAAAGAACAAAGTACTTACCAAAATTATCTTCTGGGGAGTGGATGGGTTGTTATTGTTTAACTGAGCCTGGAGCAGGTTCAGATGCGAATTCTGGAAAAACAAAAGCTGTACTTACTGAAGACGGAAAACACTACCTTATCACAGGGCAAAAAATGTGGATTTCAAATGCAGGGTTTGCGGATATCTTTATTGTATTTGCAAGAATTGAAGACGATAAAAATATTACTGGATTTATCTTAGAAAAAGGAATGGAAGGAATTACCTTAGGTAATGAAGAATCAAAATTAGGTTTAAACTCATCTTCAACTCGCCAAGTATTTTTCACGCAAGCTAAAGTACCTGTTGAAAATTTATTAGGAGGTAGAGGAAACGGATTTAAGATTGCAATGAATGCACTTAATGTGGGTAGAATTAAACTTTCGGCAGCAGTGTTAGACGCTTGCAGAAGAGTAATTTCTCTTTCGACTAACTATGCTAATGAGCGTATACAGTTTGGAATTCCTATTTCTAAATTTGGAGCTATAAAGCATAAACTAGCTGATATGGCAGTAAGAACTTTTGCGGTGGAATCAGCAACTTATCGTGCAGGAAGCGAGATTGAAAAAAATATTTTAAGATTAGAAGCAGAAGGAATGGATCATCAACAAGCACACTTAAAAGGAATTGAAGAATATGCTATTGAATGTTCAATCGTAAAAGTATTAGGTTCGGAAACGATACAATTCTGTTCGGATGAAGGAATCCAAATTTATGGAGGAATGGGGTATTCGGCAGACGCACCAATGGAAGCAGCATATCGTGATGCAAGAATTGCAAGAATATATGAAGGAACAAACGAGATAAATAGAATGTTGTTAGTAGGCATGATACTTAAAAAAGCTATGAAAGGAGAGCTAGACATTATGGGTCCTGCAATGAAAGTTGCGGAAGATTTAATGAGCATCCCCTCTTATGATAAAGCTGATGATAGTATCCTTTTTGCATTAGAGAAAGAACATATTAAAAAAATAAAAAAAGCAATTTTGATGTGTGCAGGAAAAGCAGCACAACATTTTGCAATGACCATTGAGAGAGAACAAGAAGTGTTGATAAACTTGGCGGATATGATTATTGAAGTATATACTGCAGAATCTTCAATTTTAAGAGCTGAAAAACTAGCTACTAAAAATGGAGAACAGGCAGCAGAACATCAAATTACTATGAGTAAATTATTCTTGTATCAAGCAATTAAAAACTGCAACCAATCAGGAGAAGAAGTAATATTATCATTTGCAGAAGGGGATGAACAAAGAATGTTGTTAATGGGATTAAAACGATTCACAAAAGGATATACCATTAACCCTAAAGAAATGAGAAGAAGTATTGCATCAAAAATAATTGAAGAAAATAAATATTGTTTTTAATCAGTAACTAATTTGAAAGAATACGATTACATAATTATAGGAAGTGGCTTTGGAGGGTCAGTTATGGGAGAAAATAGGAATGAAGGAGTAATAAATAAAAATAATTTAGTTTTTGGGTATGATAACTTACTAATAATAGATGGCTCTATGATTTCTGCAAATCCAGGTGTTAACCCTTCCTTGTCAATCACTGCGATTGCGGAAAGAGCTATAAGTAAAATCAAAAACAAATAAACATTGTTTTTATATCACTAAAATTAATCACTAAATCATGAATGATTTTAAAAGCCATAAATAATTATATTATCTTTGAAAAATGGATACACCTAAAATTGTAAATCAGCAAAAAAAATTCTTCAATTCTAACTCCACAAAGAAGGTTAGTCTCAGAATTGAAACGTTAAAAAAATTAAAAAGCGTACTAAAAGAAAATGAGCAAGAGCTATATACTGCAATTTACACTGATTTTAAAAAATCAAAATTTGAAACTTATCTAACCGAAATTTCTATTATTTATAGAGAACTAAATGATGCAATTCGTAACCTAAAAAAATGGAGTAAGCAAAAAAGAGTTCGTACCAATCTCGCAAACTTGCCAGCAAAAAGTTATATCATTCCAGAACCTTTAGGAACTGTTTTAGTTATTTCAGCTTGGAATTACCCTTACCAACTTGCACTTACTCCAACTATTTCAGCATTAGCTGCAGGAAATACAGTAGTGATAAAACCATCTGAAATCCCAAAAAATACGAGCAAAATATTAGCCGAAATAATCAATTCAAATTTTAACTCAAATTATCTTACAGTAATTGAGGGAGGAGTAAAAACAACTACAGAATTACTAAAAGAAAAATGGGATAAGATATTTTTTACTGGCAGTACTAGTGTCGGAAAAATAATTTACAAAGCTGCTGCTGAAAGTCTAACTCCTGTAACTCTAGAGTTAGGAGGAAAAAGTCCAACTTTTGTTTTAGCAGACTGTAACATTAAGATAACAGCTAAAAGAATTGTTTGGGCAAAATTCCTTAACGCAGGACAAACTTGTATTGCTCCTGATTACCTGTTAGTAGAAGAGAAAATTAAAGATCAATTATTACTCGCTTTGAAGAAGGAAATAGAAAATGCTTATCCAAATATCAAAGAGGTTCAGGAAAACTATGTTCAAATTGTTAATGAGCAAAATTATAATCGACTAGAAAAACTTATTCCTACTCAAAAAGTTTACTTTGGAGGACAAACAAATAATGAAAACAGAAGCATTGCCCCTACCCTTTTGCACAACATAAATTTTGAGGATTTCATAATGGAAGATGAAATTTTCGGACCAATACTTCCTGTCATTGCCTTTGCAAATTTAGAGGGTGTAATCAACAAAATAAAAGAGAAAGAAAAGCCACTCTCCCTTTATGTTTACTCCAAAAACAAAAATATAATCAAGAAAATACTAAATGAAATATCCTTTGGAGGTGGAGCAATTAATGAATCCATAGTTCAAATATCTAATCCCAATTTACCTTTTGGAGGAGTAGGCGCTAGTGGAATTGGTTCTTACAATTCTAAAGCAGGTTTTGATACTTTTACACACTACAAAAGCATTTTACACAAAACCACTTGGCTAGAACCTAATATAAAATACACTCCATTTACAGAAATTAAAATGAGAATTCTGAAATTCATTTTAGAGTAAAGCTTTTACTATCTTTACAACATGAATTTTACGACATTTAAGTTCGGAAACGAACTTCAAGAAGGGCTTGACATGATGGGATTTGAAAAAGCAACACCTGTACAAGAACAAGCAATACCTATAATACAAAACGGAAAAGATCTAATTGCTTGTGCACAAACAGGAACTGGAAAAACAGCTGCTTTTGTTTTACCTATTCTAGATAAACTCACAAAAGTAAAGCAAACAAATAAAGTAAAAGCAATTATTGTTGCGCCTACTAGAGAGCTAGCAAAGCAAATTGACATGCAAATTGAAGGATTTTCTTACTTTACAAACTCATCCTCCTACCCAATTTATGGAGGAGGGACAGGAACAGAATTTGAAAATCAGAAACAAGCATTAGTAAATGGAACAGATATTATAATTTGTACTCCAGGAAGGCTAATGGCTCACTTAAAATTTAATTATTTTGATACTTCAGGAGTAGAACACTTCATCCTTGATGAAGCTGACAGAATGTTGGATATGGGTTTTTATGATGATATAATGACCATTGCAAAAAGATTGCCTGAAAAAAGACAGAACTTGTTATTTTCAGCAACTATGCCACCAAAAATCAGGACTCTTGCAAATACCTTACTAAAAGAACCTGAAAGTATAAGTTTAGCGATATCAAAACCAGCGGCTGGAATTACGCAATCTGCATACATGGTGAATGATAACCAAAAAGTAAAATTAGTAAGAGAGATACTTAGAGAAAAAGGAAAAGACTTAAGTCACGTTCTGATTTTCGCTTCTAGTATAAAAAGTGTAAAAGAGATTAAACAAACCCTTAACAAAGCAGGAATGCGTGCAAGTGATATGCACTCAGGATTGGATCAGCACCAAAGAGAAGACACTATCCGTGACTTTAAGAATAGAAAAATTAGAATTTTAGTAGCTACTGATATCTTGTCAAGAGGGATTGACATTAAGGAAATTGGATTAGTAATTAACTATGAAGTCCCTCATGATGCAGAGGATTATGTACATAGAATTGGGCGTACTGCCAGAGCAGATAGAACGGGAGAAGCTATTACTTTCATTAACCAAAGACAAATCAGAAACTTTTTGGATATTGAAAAACTAATTGAAAAAGAAGTGCCAAAATTGGATTTACCAAAAGGATTTGAGGCAGGACCAGAATATAAAATAGCAACTAGAAACAAGAATAAAAAACATTGGAATAACAAAAAGAATTTTAAGAGGCCAGAGCATAAAACTAACGCTCCAAAATAGGAGCATGATGTCCTTTTATTCTAGCATCAATAATTGGAATAGAACACGAAAAGTGTTTGTTTTTATGTTCTGTATTTAAACCATAAATATCGTTTGCTGGGTTGGAACGCGTAAAGGTAACCCACAACCAATTAGAGAAATTTTCAGATGTAAATGTGGCATTATCCACTAAAGTAATCAATGCTATTCCTTCTAAATTCTGTTTTTCCAAACTAATAATTAACTCTTTAATTTCTCCTTTCCCTTCAAGCACTAAGTTTCCATTACTTACTAATTTTGAATTTGAGAATCCTGCAGATAATTCTATAATTGGTACGCTTTCTGCTAATGTTATTTTGATTTCACCGGCTGCTGCAATTACAACTTTCGAACCTTCATTCAGCCCATCTCCACTATAGTCCAAAGTATCAATAGTAGTTTTAGTCTGAAAATGCAAATCCCTTTTCCAATTTACTCTTTCTAGAAAATGTGTAAAATAAGCCTTTTCATCATTTACATCAGGTGCATTTTCTTCATCACAAATAAAAATATATTTCGCTAAGGACATTTGCCCTGTCCCCAGTATATGATTAGCAATAGTTAATAATTCTTGTGGTTTTTTGGTAGGATTGTAAGGAGTATATCTTTCAGACCCTACAGCCAATAATAAAGGATGAACTCCAGCCTCATCAACTGCATTAACAGCCTTCAGTCCCGGAATTTCTTTTTCAATTGCTTTTCCAGTAATTGAATGTATTAGAGCTCCAAACTGAGAATCTTCTTGAGGAGGTCGGCCTACAACTGTAAAAGGCCAAATGGCATTTTCTTTGGCATACACCTTTTTCACTTTCAAAACAGGAAAATCATGTGTTAAACTATAATAGCCCAAATGGTCCCCAAAAGGCCCTTCAGGCTTCACATCATTATGGTGTAACTCACCACAAATAACAAAATCAGCATCTGCTGAAATGGTATAGCCATCTTTTTTAGCATACCGAAAATTTCTCCCCCCTAATATTCCTGCAAATGCAATTTCTGACATTCCCTCTGGCAAAGGCATAACAGCAGCAAAAGTATGTGCAGGTGGTCCTCCTACAAAAATTGAAACCTTTAAAGGTTCACCTTTTTGATTAGCATTTTTCTGATGCACTCCAATACCTCTATGAATCTGGTAATGCATTCCTATTTCTTTATTGGGAATATAATCATTACCAGAAAGTTGAACTCTATACATTCCTAAATTAGAATTCATAATTCCAGGATTTTCAATATCTTCAGAATACACTTGGGGCAAAGTAATAAAAGCGCCTCCATCCTCCTTCCAACATTTTACTTGAGGAATATCTTCTATTTGTATTTCGTGAAAACTACTGGGAAACCTTACCTTTAGTGGAATAGCGTAAATAGCATGCAAAGCAGCATAAATAGCTTTAGCAGGATTCTTTAAAGCTACAGAAGGATCTGTTTTAAGGTCAATCAATTGTTTTACCTTGTCTATGGTATCACGAAACATAAACTTGCTTCTAGCTAAAGTTCCAAATAAATTGGAAGTCGCCCTAAATTTACTTCCCTTTATATTTTCAAAAAGAATTGCCTTACCTGCTTTTGCAAATTCATCCAATTGCACAGATGCCATTTCCAAATTAGGATCAATTTCTTTGGTGATTTTAAGGATTTCTCCTCTCTTATCAAGTTTTGAAATGCATTGCTGTAAGGATTTGTAAGCCATGCTCAAAAGTAAAAAAACTCAGCTAATAGCCGAGTTTTTTATTCTAATATCTGAACAGAAAATTATCTGTTTTCCATACTTACATAGCCTCTTTCTGTAGCACCAATATATACTTGTCTTGGCCTTCCAATTGGCTCATTATTCTCTCTCATTTCTTTCCATTGTGCTATCCAACCTGGCAATCTACCAATAGCAAAAATTACCGTAAACATATCCGTAGGAATCCCTAAGGCTCTGTAAATAATTCCTGAGTAGAAATCAACATTAGGATATAATCCTCTTGCTTTAAAGTATTCATCTTCCAATGCCACCCTCTCCAATTTCATAGCGATATCCAATACAGGATCCTCAATCCCTAATTCATTTAACACATCATCAGCGGCCTTTTTAATAATGGTTGCTCTCGGATCAAAGTTTTTATATACCCTGTGTCCAAAGCCCATTAAACGGAATGGATCAGATTTATCTTTTGCTTTAGCAACATACTTATCTACATCTCCACCATCTGCTTTAATTTCCTCAAGCATCTCAATTACAGCTTGATTAGCTCCACCATGCAATGGACCCCAAAGTGCGGCAATTCCAGCAGAAACAGATGCATATAAACTTGCATGAGAAGAACCTACAATTCTTACTGTTGAAGCTGAACAATTTTGCTCATGATCAGCATGTAAAATTAATAATTTATCAAGCGCTTTTGAAACAATAGGATTGATCTCAGTATCCTGAGTAGGCAATCCAAACATCATGTGTAAGAAATTTGAAGTATAATTTAACTTATTTTTAGGATACATAATTGGCTGACGCATTCTGTTCTTAAAACTCCAAGCAGCCAAGGTTGGAAGCTTAGCAATAAAACGAATAATCGTACCATTAATGTGCTCTTTCGATCGGTTAGGATCTAAAGATTTTGGATAAAAAGCAGTTAAAGCTGAAACTAAGGAAGAAAGAACTCCCATTGGGTGTGCCTTAGAAGGATAACCATCTAAGATTGATTTTACATCTTCATGAACTAATGAATGCTCTGAAATATCTTTAGTGAACTTATCTAACTCAGTTTTATTTGGTAATTCACCATAAATTAGCAAGAATGACACTTCTAAGAAAGAAGATTTTTCGGCTAACTCTTCAATAGAATAACCTCTATATCTTAAAATCCCTTCTTCTCCGTTTAAGAAAGTAATTGCACTTTCAGTAGAACCGGTATTTTTAAATCCTCTATCTAAAGTAATTAGTCCCGATTGCCCTCTTAATTTACTTATATCAAGTGCATTTTCATTTTCTGTTCCAGTAACAACTGGAATTTCATATACTTCCCCTTCATAATGTAATTCTGCTTTCTTTCCCATTTCCTCTTTTTTATTTAATCCTGCTAATATAATTGTTTATTTTTTAATAAACTTAAAATCTTTTCCTTTATAAATTGCTTGATCTCCCAACATTTCCTCAATCCTTAATAGTTGATTGTATTTAGCCATTCTATCAGAACGAGAAGCAGAACCAGTTTTAATCTGACCACAATTTAAAGCTACTGCTAAGTCAGCAATAGTAGTATCTTCAGTTTCACCTGACCTGTGACTCATCACAGAAGTATAAGAAGACTTTTGTGCCATTTGTACCGCATTAATCGTTTCCGTTAAAGTTCCAATTTGGTTTACCTTAATCAAAATAGAGTTGGCAATATTATTTTCAATTCCTCTAGCTAGACGATCCACATTTGTTACAAACAAATCATCACCAACTAACTGAACTTTATCTCCAATTTTATCCGTTAAACTTTTCCATCCCTCCCAATCATCTTCATCTAAACCGTCCTCAATAGATAAAATTGGATATTTTTCTGACCAGTCTGCCCAAAAATTCACCATTTCTTCTGGGGTTAACTTCTCTCCTGTCGACTGATGAAAATGATATACATTTTCATCAGCATTATAAAATTCTGATGCTGCAGCATCTATAGCAATATACATATCTAATCCAGGCGTATATCCTGCAGATTCAATTGCTTTTAATACAACTTGAATTGCCTCTTCATTAGAACCTAAGTTTGGTGCAAAACCACCTTCATCCCCTACATTTGTTGAATGTCCTTGAGCTTGTAATTCCGCTTTTAAATGATGAAATACTTCTGTACCCATTTGCAAAGCTTCAGCAAATGAAGTAGCACCAACTGGCATTACCATAAATTCCTGAAAGTCGATACTATTATCAGCATGCGAACCACCATTTAAGATATTCATCATTGGAATAGGTAACTCTCGTGCACTCACCCCTCCAATATAATTATAAAGAGTTTGTCCGCTTTCCTCAGCAGCAGCTTTGGCACAGGCCAAAGAAACAGCTAGCATAGCATTCGCTCCTAAATTCGCTTTATTTAGTGTACCATCCAAATCAATCATTTTCTGATCAATCAACGCTTGTTGAGAAACATAAACACCTTTTAATTCTTCATTAATAGCTGTTTTAATATTTTGCACTGCTTTTAAAACACCCAACCCTAAATAAGTTCCTTTATCGCCATCTCTTAACTCAACAGCTTCATGTTTACCTGTTGAAGCTCCTGAAGGTACAGCTGCCCTCCCCATCACTCCATTTTCAGTTAACACCTCTGCTTCAATAGTTGGATTCCCTCTAGAATCTAAGATTTGACGAGCATGTATATCTACTATTCTTCCCATTCTATTTAGTTTTTATAGCTTTTAATATTAGTTACAAATTCATCAAATAAGTATCTTGAATCATGAGGCCCTGGTGATGATTCTGGGTGATACTGTACTGAAAAACAATTCTTATTTTTAAATTTAATTCCCTCAATAGTATCATCATTTAAGTTAACATGAGTTATCTCAATATTAGGGTTATTCTTTATATCCTCTTCTGAAATTCCAAAACCATGGTTCTGTGAAGTAACCTCTGCTTTTTTAGTACTTAAATTTAACACAGGATGATTTATCCCTCTATGTCCGTTGTGCATTTTGTATGTAGCTATTCCTTCTGAAAGTGCTAAAGCCTGATGTCCTAAACAAATTCCAAATACAGATTTCCCATCAGCTGTTATTTTTCTAACTTCTTCAATTACACTTGGCATTGCTGAAGGATCTCCAGGCCCATTTGACAAAAAGAAACCATCAGGATTCCAAGCATTCATTTCTTCATATGAAGTATGCATTGGAAAAACCTGTAGATAACAATCTCTATCAGACAAACAAGTTAAGATATTACGCTTAACTCCCAAATCCAAGACAGCAACTTTAATAGCTGCATTTTCATCACCTACAAAATAAGGCGTTTTCGTACAAACTGAAGATGATAATTCTAATCCTACCATAGAAGGTACTTTAGCCAATAATGATGCTAATTCATCGATATCAGTAGTTCCAGTAGATACAATTGCATTCATGGCTCCTTTATCACGGATATGTCTTACAACAGCTCTAGTGTCAACATCAGTGATTACAACCTTATTTTGCTTTATAAAATAATCTTGTAAGTCACCATCACCACCATGACGAGAAAAACCAGTATTGAAATTCTTACAGATCAATCCTGCAATTTTCATGTCTGATGATTCTGCTTCATTATTATGAACTCCATAATTACCAATATGAGCATTTGTAGTGATCATTAACTGTCCAAAATAAGAAGGATCAGTGAATACCTCTTGATAGCCAGTCATACCTGTATTAAAACATAATTCACCAGTAGCAACACCGTCAATACCAACAGCCTTTCCGTGAAAAATTGTACCATCTGCTAATAATAAAACTGCAGGTTTTTTCTTATTGTATTTCATCCTCAAATTTATTTATAAAAAAAGGATAAAACCTAAGCTTTACCCTTTTTTAAAATATTAAAAAGAAGTTATTTACTACTCTCCTTTTTCTTCTTTTTCTTCAGAGTTATTAGTCTTTTCTTTAGTTTCTGTTACTACAGGAGTTTCTTCAACTACTGGAGCATCTTCAACAACAACTGCTTCTTCAACAGCATGAGCAACATCCTCAACTTTCTTAGATTTAGCTCTTCTTGCTTTTTTACGCTTAGGCTTATCAGTAGTATACTCTTCATTATAGTCAACCAACTCAATAAATGCCATTTGTGCATTATCTCCCAAACGGTTGCTTAATTTTAAGATTCTAGTGTATCCTCCTGGTCTGTCAGCAATTTTAGTAGCAACATCACTGAATAGCTCAGTAATTGCTTGCTTTTGCTTCAAGTATGAAAATACAGTTCTTCTTGAATGTGTAGTGTCGTCTTTTGATTTTGTAATCAAAGGTTCAACATATACTCTTAATGCTTTTGCTTTCGCTAAAGTAGTTTTAATTCTTTTGTGTTCAATTAATGAACATGCCATATTAGCAAGCATTGCCTTTCTATGAGCAGCTTTTCTACTTAAATGGTTAAATTTCTTTCCGTGTCTCATTTTTCTTATTCGTTATCTAAATTATACTTCTCAGTGTCAAAACCGAAAGTCAATCCTTTTTCCTCTATTAAATCTTCTAATTCTGAAAGTGATTTCTTACCAAAGTTTCTAAATTTTAACATATCAGATTTTTTGAAAGAAACTAATTCACCTAATGTAAATACTTCTGCAGTTTTTAAGCAGTTTAATGCTCTAACTGATAAACCAAACTCAGTAAGTTCAGTTTTTAATAACTGACGCATGTGTAAAGTATCCTCATCAAATTCTTCCACGATATCTTCTTCTAAACTGATTTTTTCGTCAGAGAATAACATAAAGTGTTGGATTAAGATTTTAGACGCTTCAGTCAAAGCTTGTTTTGGTTCAATTGAACCGTCAGTAGTAATATTTAAGTTTAACTTTTCAAAATCAGTTTTTTGACCAACTCTGTAATCCTCAATATTATAATTTACATTTTTGATTGGAGTAAAGATAGAATCAATAGCAATTGTTCCTATTGGAGCATCTTCTATTTCATTCGCTTCAGCTGGTACATATCCTCTACCCTTAGCAATAGTAAATTGCATTTCAAATGTTACTTTCTTATCCAATTCACAAATAACCTGCTCTGGATTTAATACTTGAAAGTTAGATAAACTACTTGCCAAATTAGCAGCAGTAATTACATCCGTTTTGCTAACTTTTAAAGTTGCAACTTCTGACTCAACAGTTTCAATTTGTTGCTTAAATCTTACTTGCTTAAGGTTCAAGATAATTTCAGTAATATCTTGTACAACACCTTGAATAGTAGAAAATTCATGATCAACTCCTGTGATTTTGATTGATGTAATAGCATATCCTTCTAAAGAAGATAATAAAACTCTTCTTAAAGCATTACCTACAGTTAAACCATAACCTGGCTCTAACGGACGAAACTCAAAGTCTCCTTGGTTAGCAGCTTCATTAATCATTACTACCTCATCTGGCTTTTGAAAATCTAAGATTTGCATGTTTTTTATTTTTTAATATTCTTATTTAGAGTATAATTCTACAATTAACTGCTCCTTAATGTTTTCAGGAATCTGAATTCTTTCAGGTGCAGAAACTACTTTACCTAATTGAGTTTCTCCATTCCATTGTAACCATTCTGATTCATTAGAGCTAGAAGTAATTGAATTAGTGATTGTTTCTAAAGATTTTGAACGTGCACGTACTGAAACAACATCACCTACTTTTAAAGCATATGAAGGAATGTTTACATTTTCACCATTCACAGTAATATGTTTGTGAGTAACTAACTGACGAGCTCCTCTTCTTGTTGGTGCAATACCTAAACGGTACACAACATTATCCAAACGTAATTCACACATTTGTAATAAATTTTCACCAGTAACTCCTTTTCTTCTAAGTGCTTCCTTAAATAAATTAGAAAATTGTTTCTCTAAAATACCATAAGTAAACTTAGCTTTTTGTTTTTCCATTAATTGCACACCATATTCGGATTGTTTACCTCTCCTTCTTTGGTTACCGTGCTGTCCTGGTCCGTAAGCTTTTTTAGCTAATGCTTTATCTGGTCCAAAAATTGGTTCTCCAAATCTTCTTGCAATTCTTGATGTTGGGCCTGTATATCTTGCCATATTTTTATCTTAATATAAATAAATTAAACTCTTCTTTTTTTCGGTGGACGACATCCATTGTGTGGTAATGGAGTAACATCAACAATCTCAGTAACAATGATACCAGAGTTATGAATCGTTCTGATTGCTGACTCTCTACCTTGACCAGGTCCTTTAACGTAAACCTTTACTCTTTTTAACCCTTTATCAAGAGCTACTTTAGAGCAATCCTCAGCAGCCATTTGTGCGGCATAAGGGGTATTCTTTTTTGAACCTCTGAATCCCATCTTACCAGCTGAAGACCAAGAAATAACTTGTCCTCCTTTATTAGTAAGTGAAATAATAATGTTGTTAAAAGTTGCCTGAATGTGAGCTTGCCCTTCAGCTTCAACTCTTACTGTGTTCTTTTTGGTTGTTTTAGCCATAATTATCTACTATTTCTTTTTATTAGCAACAGTTTTTCTTTTCCCTTTTCTGGTTCTAGAATTATTTTTTGTTCTTTGTCCTCTTAAAGGCAGACCCATTCTGTGACGAATTCCTCTGTAACACCCAATATCCATTAATCTCTTAATATTCATTTTGGTTTCAGCCCTTAACTCACCCTCAACAGTAAATCTATCACCAATAATTGTTCTGATCGCATTTGTTTGCTCATCAGTCCAATCTTGCACTTTAATATCATGAGAAATATTTGCTTCATCCAAAATTGCCACTGCAAAGGATGGGCCAATTCCGTAAATATAAGTTAATCCAATAACTCCTCTTTTGTTTTTAGGTAAATCAATACCTTTAATTCTTGCCATTATTAACCTTGTCTTTGTTTATACCTTGGGTTCTTCTTATTGATTACATAAACTCGTCCTTTTCTTTTGACGATCTTGCAATCTTCACTTCTTTTTTTTACTGATGCTCGTACTTTCATTTCTTTTTATTTTATTAGTACCTATATGTTATTCTTCCTTTTGTTAAATCGTATGGTGACATTTCCATTTTAACTTTATCACCTGGTAATAGTTTAATATAAAACTTTCTCATCTTACCAGATATATGAGCAACAATCTCATGTCCATTTTCTAACTCAACACGAAACATAGCATTTGACAATGCTTGTGTTATCGTTCCATCTAGCTCTATGTTAGCTTGTTTAGCCATTTATCTTTTTTTCTATTTCTTCAAAACTTGATAATATCTCTGCTTTTCCTTTTCGAACAACAATTGTATGTTCAAAATGTGCAGATGGTTTATTATCAATAGTTGTTATTGTCCATCCATCATTGTGTTGCAAAATACGCTTAGTTCCCATATTAATCATTGGTTCAATTGCAATAATTAATCCTTCTTTAAGCATAACCCCCTTCCCTCTTCTTCCGTGATTAGGAACTTCAGGACTTTCATGTAAATTTACACCTACACCATGTCCAACCAATTCTCTAACTACACCATATCCAAAGCTTTCAGCATGTTGTTGTACAGCATAACCAATATCACCAATTCTATTTCCAGCAACTGCTTGTTCAATTCCTTTATAAAGTGACTCTTTAGTAACTTTAAGTAATTGTTTTTTTTCAGCATCTACTTCCCCAACTTCATAGGTAAAAGCAGAATCACCATAATAGCCATTCATTACTACTCCACAATCTACAGATAAAATTCCGCCATTTTCAAGAAATTTATCATTGGGTATACCATGTACCACCTGTTCATTTGGTGACATACATAAGGTGTTTGGAAAACCGCCATAGCCTTTGAAAGCTGGAACTCCTCCGTTATCAATGATAAACTCTTCAGCAATTTTATCTAATGCTAAGGTAGTTATCCCTGGTTTTATCAGCCCAGCTATTTCAGCATGGGTTTTTGCAACAAGTAAAGAACTTTTTCTTACTAACTCTATCTCTTCTTCTGTTTTATAATAAATCATAAGTCAATATGATTACATCATACTACCACCAGAAGACTTTCCTTTTATCCTTCCTGAATCCATTAATCCATCATAATGACGCATTAACAAATGACTTTCTATTTGTTGAAGTGTATCTAAAATAACACCAACTAAAATCAATAATGAGGTTCCTCCATAAAACTGAGCAAACTGCATATTAATTCCTCCTGCCATAGCAAATGCTGGTAAAATAGCTACTAAACCTAAGAATAAAGATCCTGGGAAAGTAATTCTAGACATCACAGCATCTAAATAATCAGCAGTAGACCTTCCTGGTTTTATCCCTGGAATAAACCCACCATTCTTTTTCATATCATCAGCCATTTGATTAGGGTTAACCGTCATAGCCGTGTAAAAATATGTAAATATTACAATCATTACAAAGAACATGAAGTTGTACCAAAATCCTCCAAAATCAGTAAGGACAGCAGCAACTCCTTGTAAACTTTCATTTTCAGAAAAACCAACTAAAGTAATAGGAACAAACATAATTGCTTGTGCAAAGATGATAGGCATTACTCCTGCAGCATTTACTTTTAAAGGAATAAATTGTCTTACTCCTCCGTATTGTTTATTTCCAACTACTCTTTTAGCATACTGTACAGGAATTCTTCTTGTACCTTGTACTAAAAGGATAGTAATTAAGATTACAAATAATAATGCTAACATTTCGACTAAGAAGATAACTAAACCTCCACCTGCTGAACCTAAAGCAGAAACAAATTCTTGCATTAATGATTGAGGTAATCCAGCAATAATACCAATCATAATTAATAATGAAATACCATTACCAATTCCTCTATCTGTAATTTTTTCTCCTAACCACATTACAAACATAGTACCCGTTATCAAAATGATAATAGATGACAACCAGAAACCACCTGCAGGTAATAAGAAAGCTGATTCAGGTAGTGTTGCTTTTAAATTAGCAATATACCCAGGAGCTTGTCCTGCTGTAATTAATATAGTTAAATATCTTGTAATGTTATTAATTTTTCTTCTACCACTCTCTCCCTCTTTCTGTAATTTCTGGAAATAAGGAATAGCCATTCCTAATAACTGAATTACAATAGAAGCTGAGATATAAGGCATAATACCCAAAGCAAAAATAGATGCTTGTGAGAATGCACCGCCAGTAAACATATTTAAAAGACCCAAAAGTCCATCCGCAGTTTGATCCTGTAAAGCAGAAAGCTGAGCAGGATCAACACCAGGAATTACAACAAAAGAACCTAATCTATAAATAGCTAGAATTCCTATTGTAGTTAAGATCCGATTTCTCAAATCTTCAATTCCCCAAATATTCTTTATTGTATCAATTAATTTTCTCATTTTACTTTTCTAAAACAGTTGCAGTACCACCTGCTTTTTCAATAGCAGCTATTGCAGATTCAGAAAATGCATTAACAGTAATATCTAACTTTGCTGTTAATTCACCTCTACCTAAAATTTTCACTAAATCATTTTTTTGTACAAGACCATTATCCATCAAATCTTGTTGAACTATAGTTCCCTTTAATTTCTTTGAATCAACTAAAGCCTGGATAGTATCTAAGTTCACACCATTATACTCTACTCTATTCGGATTTGTAAATCCAAACTTAGGCACTCTTCTTTGTAAAGGTTGTTGTCCCCCTTCAAATCCAATTTTCTTAGAATATCCTGAACGAGATTTCTGACCATTATGTCCTCTAGTAGATGTTCCACCTTTCTTAGATCCTTCTCCTCTGCCGACTCTTTTAGTACCTTTAATTGCCCCTTTTGCAGGCTTTAAATTGTGTAATTCCATATCTAATATTATTCTACTAAAGTTATTAAGTGCTTAATTTTAGCAACCATTCCTAAAATTTGTGGTGTTGCATTATGCTCCACTACCGCATTCATTTTTCTTAAGCCTAAAGCATCTAAAGTTCTCTTTTGATCTTTTGGTCTTCCAATTCTACTTCTAACTTGTTTAATTTTAATCCTTTCCATTCTTGACTATATTATCCGTTAAATACTTGATCCATTGTTATTCCTCTTTGCATAGCAATTGTTCTTGCATCCCTCAATTCTAATAAAGCTTTTAAAGTTGCTTTTACTAAATTATGAGGATTAGAAGACCCTTTAGATTTTGCCAATACATCTTTCACTCCAGCACTCTCTAATACCGCACGCATTGCACCCCCAGCCTTTACTCCTGTACCATGTGATGCAGGCTTAATTAAAACTTGAGAACCACTGAACTTAGCAGCTTGTTCGTGAGGAATTGTTCCTTTAAAAACAGGGATTCTTACTAAATTCTTTTTGGCAGCTTCAATACCTTTAGCAATAGCTGTAGCAACATCTTTCGATTTTCCTAAACCAATACCAACAATACTTTTTTCATCACCAACTACAACAATAGCTGAAAATCCGAAAGTTCTACCACCTTTAGTAACTTTTACTACTCTTTGTATTCCAACTAATCTGTCTTTCAACTCGATATCGCCAGTAATTGTTACTCTTTTATTTTGTGCTAATTTTAACATATCTAATTCTTAAAATTTTAATCCTGCTTCACGAGCTGAATCAGCCAATGCTTTTACTCTACCATGGTATAAAAACCCTCCTCTATCAAAAACTACAGTATCAACTCCAGCTTTTTTAGCTGTTTCAGCAATTAGCTTTCCAACTACAGCTGCTTGTTCAGTTTTTGTACCTTTTGCCTCTTTAGAAGACGCAGATGCAAGTGTATTTGAATTTATATCATCAATAATTTGAGCATAAATTTCTTTATTAGACCTGAAGATTGCTAATCTTGGCCTTTCAGAAGTACCTGAAACTTTCTTTCTGATAGCATATCTTACTCTTTGTCTAGAATCTTTTTTTGATTGTGTCATCTTATTATCTTTATTTAACTTGCAGCTGTTTTACCTGCTTTCTTTCTAACGTATTCATCAACATACCTAATTCCTTTTCCTTTATATGGCTCAGGCTTTCTTTCTGCTCTAATTCTTGCGGCTACAGCTCCAACTAATTGTTTATCACAACCTGAAACAGTTATAATTGGTGCCTTACCTTTCTCAGTTTCAGCTACAACTTTAATTTCAGTTGGAATATCAAATACAATATTATGTGAATATCCTGTAGATATATCTAAATTTTGACCTTGAGTTGTTGCTCTGTATCCAACACCTCTTAATTCCAGCTTTTTAGCATATCCTTTAGTTACTCCTTCAATCATATTAGCAATTAAAGCTCTATACAAACCGTGCTTTGATCTGTGATCTTTATGATCAGACTCTCTTGTAAATGTAATAACATTATCAGCAATTGTTACCGTAACACTTGCATTAATATCTTGAGAAAGCTCACCTAATTTTCCTTTTACCGTTATAACAGTACCTTCCTGAACTACAGTAACTCCTTCAGCAATTGTTATTGGGTTTTTTCCTATTCTTGACATTTCTTTATCTTATTAATATACGTGACAAATAACTTCACCACCAACATTTAAATTTCTTGCTTCTTTATCAGTAATAACACCTTTTGAAGTAGAAAGAATAGCGATTCCTAAACCATTAATAACTCTTGGTAAAGTTTTTGAATCAGCATACTTTCTTAAACCAGGCTTACTGATTCTTATTAGTTTTTTCATTGCTGGTAATTTAGTTTGCGCATTATACTTCAATGCAACTTTAATATTACCTTGATTATTAGCAGTGTCTTCAAATTTAAAGTTAAGAATATAACCTTTATTGTGAAGTATTTGCGTAATCGCTTTTTTCATATTAGATGAAGGAATTTCAACAACTTTGTGGCCTGCCATCTGAGCATTTCTAACTCTTGTTAAATAATCTGCTATTGGATCTGTAAACATTTTTCTTATTCTTTATTAAATTACCAACTTGCTTTTTTCACACCTGGAATTAATCCAAAGTTTGCCATTTCTCTAAACATAACACGAGAAATTCCAAACTGTCTCATATACCCTTTTGGTCTTCCTGTAAGTTTACATCTGTTGTGCATTCTTACTGGAGAAGCATCTTTAGGTAATTTTTGTAACCCTTCATAATCACCTGCAGCTTTTAAGGCAGCTCTTCTATCAGCATACTTAGCAACACACTTAGCTCTTTTTACCTCACGGGCTTTCATTGATTCTTTTGCCATGTCTTATTTTTTAAATGGTAAACCTAATTCTCTAAATAATATTAAAGCATCATCATCTGAATTAGTATCCGTAACAAAAGTCACATCCATACCCGTTATTTTATTAATTTTATCAATACTAATTTCTGGGAAAGCAATTTGTTCCTTAATACCCATAGTATAATTTCCTCTACCATCAAAACCTTTTAAAGGAAGTCCAGCAAAATCACGAACCCTTGGTAAAGTAGAAGTAACAAATCTATCCAAGAACTCATACATTTGGTCTCCTCTTAAAGTTACCCTTACACCTACAGGCATCCCTTTTCTTAACTTAAAGTTAGAGATATCTTTAGTTGAATTGGTAAGCACAGCTTTCTGACCTGTAATCATAGTCATTTCATTCTGTGCCGCTTCAATTTGTTTTTTATCAGATGCTGCACTTCCAATACCTTGGTTAAGACAAATCTTAACTAATTTTGGCACTTGCATTACTGATTTATAGTTCCCTTTAAGGTTGTTTACAACCTCAACTTGGTACTTTTTCTTTAATCTTGGTGTGTATTCCATTATATAATTACTTCTCCTGAGTTCTTAGAATATCTAACTATTTTACCTGACTTCTCATCCAATTTTCTACCTACCTTAGTTGCTTCTCCTGATTTAGGATCAATCAACACTAAGTTAGAAATATGAATCTTAGCCTCTTGCTTTACGATTCCACCTTGTGGATTAGCAGCATTAGGTTTTGTGTGCTTTGATGCTAAATTAGCACCTTCTACCATTGCTCTGTTTTCCGTAGGATAAACTTTAATAACTTTACCTTTTACTCCTTTAGAGTTTCCAGTAGTTACTATAACTGTATCGTTCTTTTTTATCTTAATTTTTGCCATTTTCCTTAATTTACAACACCTCTGGTGCTAATGAAACAACTTTCATAAAATCATTGTCACGTAATTCCCTAGCAACTGGTCCGAATACACGAGTACCTTTCATTTGTCCGTTTTCATCAATAATAACGCAAGCGTTATCACCAAAACGAATATAAGATCCATCGGGTCTTCTTACCTCTTTTCTAGTTCTTACTACAACAGCTTTTACAACCTGTCCTTTTTTAATATTTCCTGAAGGCATAGCATGTTTTACTGTACCTACAATTTTATCACCAACTGAAGCGTAACGCTTTTTAGTTCCTCCTAATACTCTAATACAAAGGATTTCTTTAGCACCGCTATTGTCAGCTACTTTTAGTCTTGATTCTTGTTGTATCATCTTACTTAGCTCTTTCGATTATTTCAATTAATCTCCAATTCTTATTCTTACTCAACGGTCTTGTTTCCATGATCTTTACAGTATCACCCTCATTACAAGAGTTTTCCTCATCATGTGCAACAAACTTAGAAGTCTTTTTAAGGAACTTCCCATAAAGTGCGTGTTTTACCTTTCTTTCGATAGAAACAATAATAGATTTCTCCATCTTGTTTGAGGTAACTACACCTATTCTTTCTTTTCTTAAATTTCTTTCCATCTTTATTATTTTGAAGTATTTCTTCTTTTTGAAAGTTCTGTCATCACTCTTGCAATTGATTTCCTAGTGAACTTAATTTGCAAAGGATTCTCCATTGGAGAAACTGCATGACTCATTTTCATTTTAATTAACTTCTCTCTTTCAGTCGCTAAAAGATCTTGAAGTTCATTTTCGGGCATATCTGTTAATACTTGTGCTTTCATCTTTTATTAGTTTTGTAAATCCCTTCTGATTACAAATTTAGTTTTGATTGGTAATTTTTGCGCTGCTAATCTTAATGCTTCTTTTGCAGTTTCCATATCTACACCATCACATTCAAAAAGCATTCTTCCTGGGCTTACTGTTGCTGCCCAATATTCTGGAGCTCCTTTTCCCTTACCCATCCTTACCTCTGCAGGCTTTTTAGTGATTGGTTTGTCAGGGAATATCCTAATCCAGACTTGACCTTGTCTTTTCATGTGACGAGTAACTGCAATACGGGCTGCTTCAATCTGACGAGCAGTCATCCAACATTCTTCAAGTGCCTTAATTCCATATGATCCAAAAGATAATAGATTACCTCTTTGGGCATTTCCTTTCATCTTGCCCTTTTGCATCTTTCGGAATTTTGTTTTCTTTGGTTGTAACATTTCTTAATTCTATTCTAAGTTCAAAAAACTATCTTCTTCTATTATTTGGTTTCCCTCCACCTGCACCTGCTTTTTTCTTAGGAGCTTTAAAGTGTGCCATTAAGTCAGGCTTACCATAAATCTCACCTCTACAAATCCATACTTTAATTCCAAGAACACCATACTGAGTGTGTGCTTCAGCTAAAGCATAATCGATATCAGCCCTAAATGTATGTAATGGAGTCCTTCCATCTTTCATCATTTCCGAACGAGCCATCTCTGCTCCATTCAATCTACCAGATATTTGAACCTTGATTCCTTCAGCTCCCATTCTCATAGTGGACGCGATAGACATTTTAGTAGCTCTCTTATAAGAAACTCTACCTTCAATTTGTTTAGCAATACTATCTGCAACTAAAGTAGCTTCAAGTTCTGGTCTCTTTACTTCAAAGATATTAATCTGAATATCTTTATTAGTAATTTTTTTAATTTCCTCCTTTAAAGTTTCAACTTCTTGTCCTCCTTTACCAATAATAATACCAGGACGAGCAGTATGAATAGTAATAGTTACTAGCTTGAGTGTTCTTTCAATAGCAATTTTAGAAACACTTCCTTTTGCCAATCTTACTCTTAAGTATTTTCTGATTTTAGCATCACCTACTAATTTCTCACCAAAATCATTACCACCGTACCAGTTTGATTCCCATCCTCTGATGATACCTAATCTATTCCCAATTGGGTTTGTCTTTTGTCCCATACTATTCTTTTGTGTCTATTTGTTTACTATCTACCACTAAAGTAACATGGTTAGATCTTTTTCTAATTCTGTGTGCTCTACCTTGTGGTGCTGGCTGAACTCTTTTCAACATTCTTCCACCATCGACTGTAATTTCAGAAACATAAAGATTAGCTTCATCCATTCTTTTCCCGTCATTTTTAGCTTCCCAGTTAGCTAAAGCAGATAACAAAAGTTTCTCCAATCTTCCTGATGCTTCTTTTGGATTCAACTTTAATTCTGCCAATGCCTTATCAGCATCTAAGCCTCTAATTAAGTCAGCCACTAACCTCATTTTCCTTGGTGAAGTTGGACAATTATTTAATTTAGCGAAAGCAATTTTCTTTCTTGCTTCCTTCATTGCATCTGCTTTTATTCTTTTTCTAGCTCCCATTTACTTATCTTTTTCTATTAGTTCCATGACCTCTGTAAGTCCTTGTTGGAGAAAACTCACCTAACTTATGTCCTACCATATTTTCAGTTACAAAAACAGGGATAAATTGTCTTCCATTATGCACTGCTATAGTTTTTCCAACGAAATCAGGAGATATCATAGATGCTCTTGACCAAGTTTTGATTACTGAATTTTTTCCTGACTCATTCATTACATCAACTTTCTTCTGTAACTTATAATGTATAAATGGTCCTTTTTTTAACGATCTAGCCATAAATTATTTCTTTTTTCTTCTTTCAATTATATACTTATCAGAAAGTTTTTTCTTATTTCTTGTTTTAAATCCTTTAGCAGGTACACCATTTTTATTTCTTGGAATACCACCTGAATGCTTCCCTTCACCACCACCCATTGGATGATCGACTGGATTTTTAATTGTTGCTCTTACATTTGGTCTTCTACCCTGCCATCTACTTCTTCCTGCTTTACCAGAAACTTGTAATTGATGTTGAGGATTAGAAACTGAACCAATAGTAGCTAAACAAGTAACTAAAATTCTTCTAATTTCTCCTGATGCTAATTTAACAGTAGCATAATTACCATCTCTTGCCATAAGTTGCGCATACGAACCTGCACTTCTTACTAAAATAGCTCCTTGCCCTGGTTTTAATTCAAGATTATGGATTACAGTACCTAAAGGTAACTCACTTAAAGGCAAAGTATTTCCAACCTTAATTGCTGCTTCTTTTGATGAGATAACTTCCATCCCAACTTCTAAACCAGCAGGTGCGATCATATATCTTTTTTCACCATCAACATAATGTAATAATGCAATATTAGCAGTTCTGTTAGGATCATATTCAATAGTAGCAACTTTCGCAGGGATACCAAATTTATTTCTTTTGAAATCAATTATTCTGTACCTCTTCTTATGACCACCACCGATATTCTCAATAGTCATCTTACCAGTATCATTCCTACCTCCTGATCTATTCTTCTTAGCTAATAAACTTTTCTCTGGTCTAGCAGTAGTAATCTCATCAAAAGTAATTGCTACCTTATGTCTTTGACCTGGAGTTGTTGGGTTAAATTTTCTTAATGCCATTTTTATCTTATTAAATGTTACTATAAAAATCTATAGAATCACCATCTGCTAAAGTTACTATTGCCTTTTTGTAAGTAGCTGTCATTCCAACAATCATACCAGACTTAGTTCCCCTTGCTCTTTTCTTTCCTATACAAATCATAGTTCTAACTGAATCAACCGCTACATCAAACATTTCCTCAACAGCTTTTTTGATTTCAATCTTATTTGCCTTTTTGTCTACAACAAAAGCGAAACGATTATATTTCTCGCTTGCAACTGTCATTTTTTCGGTAATTACCGGTTTTTTTATAATACTCATCACTTAAAGATTAAAAATTCTTCTCAATTTCGTTGATTGATGACTCCATAACCATCAATTTATTTGCGTTCATTACATCATAAGTATTTAAGTCTGAAGCCAATACCACTTTTGCCTTACTTAAATTACGGGATGACAAAAATATATTTTTATTTGATTCAGCAAGCACTAATAACGTTTTATTATCTAGTTGATCAAAATTATTTAAAAAATCAATGAAAGACTTGGTCTTAGGAGCATCAAAAGAGAAGTCCTCTAATACAATGATATTCTTATCCTTAGCCATGTAAGATAAAGCAGATTTACGTGCTAAACGCTTCACTTTTTTATTGATTTTAAAGTCATATTTTCTTGGTCTAGGTCCAAAAACTCTACCCCCTCCTCTAAACAATGGATTCTTGATATCACCAACTCTGGCAGCACCACTTCCTTTTTGCTTTCTCAGCTTTCTTCTACTACCCTTAACGTCTGATCTTTCTTTTGCCTTATGAGTACCAGACCTTTGAGCTGCTAAATACTGCTTGACATCTAAATAGATTGCATGATCATTTGGCTCTACACCAAACACATCTGTACTTAAATCAACTTTCTTAGAAGTTTCTTTTCCTGTAATGCTATGTACCGCTAGTTTCATTATTTCTCTATTATTATGTATGAATTATTAGCTCCAGGAACAGCTCCTTTAACTACTATCATATTTTTATCTGCTAAAACTCTTAATACTTGTAAGTTTTCAACTTTAATTCTTTCATTACCCATCTGACCAGCCATACGCATTCCTTTGAATACTCTTGCTGGGTATGAAGCTGCACCAATAGAACCTGGAGCACGCAATCTGTTGTGCTGTCCGTGAGTTGCATCACCAACTCCCCTAAAATTATGACGCTTAACTACACCCTGAAAACCTTTACCTTTAGATGTACCTGTTACAGTTACAAAATCACCTTCCTCAAAAACATCAACATTCACTACGTCTCCTAATGCAACATCAGAATCTGCTGGAAATTCAATTAATTTTTTCAAAGGAGTTGAATCCGCCTTTTTAAAATGACCTAAAGCAGCTTTTGAAACTCTACTTTCCTTTTGATCAGCGAAACCTAATTGAATAGCATTATAGCCATCAATTTCTTCCGTTTTGACTTGAGTGACCTTACAAGGTCCTACTTCTAATATTGTACATGGAACGTTTTTACCTTCTTCAGAGAAGATAGATGTCATTCCTATTTTTTTACCTATTAAACCTGGCATCTTTTTCTTTTTTAAATTACTTTAATTTCAACATGAACTCCACTCGGCAACTCTAACTTCATCAATGCATCAATTGTTTTTGATGATGAACTATAGATATCCATTAATCTTTTATGGTTAGCTAATTGGAATTGCTCTCTTGCTTGCTTGTTAACGTGAGGCGAGCGCAATACTGTAAATATTTTTTTGTGCGTCGGTAATGGAATTGGACCACTAACAATTGCTCCTGAGCTTTTTACAGTCTTAACGATTTTCTCAGCTGATTGATCTACTAATGTATGATCAAACGATTTTAATTTTATTCTAACTTTCTGTGCCATAGCTATATTAATTATTCTCCTTTAATTTTCTTAATTACTTCTTCTGAAATATTTTTTGGTGCTTCAATAAAATCAAAAAACTCCATTGTAGATGTTGCTCTACCAGAAGTAATTGTTCTTAAATCCGTAATGTATCCAAACATTTCTGACAATGGTACTTTTGCAGTTACAACTTTCGCACCTGCTTTATCATCCATCCCTTCAACTTGTCCTCTTCTTCTATTTAAATCTCCAATTACATCTCCCATATTTATCTCAGGAGTAATAACTGATAATTTCATAATTGGTTCAAGAATCTTAGGAGAAGCTAATTTAGCTGCAGACTTAAATGCAATCTTAGCACATAATTCAAATGATAATGCATCAGAATCCACATCATGGTAAGAACCGTCATACAATCTTACTTTCATTGTATTCAATGGGAAGCCAGCTAATACACCATTAACCATGGCCATTTTAAATCCTTTTTCAACTGAAGGAATAAATTCTTTTGGAATATTACCCCCTTTAATTGCATTTTCAAACTGAAGACCTTCACCTTCAAATTCAGCATCAACTGGAGATAATTCAAATTTTATATCAGCAAATTTACCTCTACCACCAGATTGTTTTTTAAATATCTCTCTGTGATCAACTGCACTAGTAATTGCTTCTTTGTATGCTACCTGAGGAGCGCCTTCATTACATTCAACTCCAAATTCTCTTTTTAATCTATCCATGATAATTTCCAAGTGCAACTCACCCATTCCTGAGATAATTGTTTGCCCTGAATCTTCATCAGTCTTAACTGTAAATGTAGGATCCTCTTCAGCTAATTTCCCTAAAGAAACTCCTAATTTATCTAAATCCTTTTGAGTTTTTGGCTCAATAGCAATACCAATTACTGGGTCTGGGAAATCCATAGATTCCAATACAATAGGATTTTTTAAATCACATAAAGTATCTCCAGTTTTAATATCTTTAAATCCTACTAAAGCTGCAATATCTCCAGCCTCTAAACTATCAATTTGATTTTGCTTATTTGCATGCATCTGATAAATACGAGAGATTCTCTCTTTTTTACCAGTTCTTGTATTCAAGATAAAAGTACCTTGATTCAACACTCCTGAATACGCTCTTGTAAAACATAAACGACCTACGTAAGGGTCAGTTGCAATTTTAAAAGCTAAGGCAGCAAAAGGAGCTTCAACAGAAGGCTTTCTACTTTCCTCAGCATCAGTATCAGGGTTTACCCCAATAATTGACTCAACATCAAGAGGAGAAGGTAAAATTTCCATTACCATATCCAACATTGCTTGTACACCTTTATTTTTAAATGCAGAACCACACATCATAGGAATTACCTTCCCAGAAATAGTAGCTTCTCTTAAAGCTGCTAAAATCTCAGCTTCAGTTAATGAATTTTCATCTTCAAAATATTTCTCCATTAAAGACTCATCAAATTCAGCAACAGCTTCTAACAACTTGCCTCTGAACTCTCTTGCTTCATCAATAATATCTGCAGGAATCTCAACTTCTTCAAAAGTCATTCCATGATCGTCTTCATTCCAAACAATACCTTTAAAGTTGATTAAATCAACAACACCCTTAAAGTTTTCCTCTGCTCCAATTGGTATTTGCAAAGGCAATGCATGAGAACCTAACATCTCTTTTACTTGACGACAAACATTTAAAAAGTCAGCACCTTGACGATCCATCTTATTTACAAAACCAATTCTTGGCACATTGTAATTGTCAGCTAATCTCCAGTTCGTTTCTGATTGAGGTTCAACACCATCAACAGCAGAAAATAAGAAAACTAAACCATCTAATACTCTTAGTGATCTATTTACTTCAACTGTAAAATCTACGTGACCAGGGGTATCAATAATATTTACATGATAATCAGTCCCTCTATATCCCCAAGTTAAAGTAGTAGCTGCAGAAGTAATCGTGATTCCTCTTTCTTGTTCTTGTTCCATCCAATCCATTGTAGCGGCACCATCATGAACCTCTCCAATTTTATGAGAAACTCCTCCGTAGTAAAGAATTCTTTCTGTAGTAGTGGTTTTTCCAGCATCAATATGAGCTGCAATACCAATATTTCTTGTGTAATTTAAATCTCTAGCCATTTCTTATTAAAATCTAAAGTGTGAAAATGCCTTATTTGCTTCTGCCATTCTATGCACATCTTGTTTCTTCTTATAAGCAGTACCTTCCTCCTTAAAAGCAGCCATCAATTCTGCAGACAACTTTGCATCCATAGTCTTCTCATTTCTTTTTCTTGCAGCAGTAATCATCCACTTCATTCCTAAAGAAACTCTTCTATCCTCTCTTACAGGATGAGGAATTTGGAAAGTTGCCCCTCCAATTCTTCTTGACCTTACTTCAACATGAGGCATTACATTCTCTAGTGCTTTTTCAAACACTACTAATGCTTCTTCCTCTTCAATTTTAGCCGCAATACTATCTAAAGCGGTATAAAATACTTTAAAAGCAGTATTCTTTTTACCGTCTAACATTAGATTATTTACAAACCTCGTTACAGTTACACTACCAAACTTTGGGTCTGCTAATAAAATTCTTTTCTTGGCTTTTTTCTTTCTCATTACTTATTATGTATTATTTCTTAGGTTTCTTAGCTCCGTATTTTGAACGTCTCTGAGTTCTTTCACTTACCCCTGAAGTATCTAAAGCACCCCTAACGATATGGTATCTTACTCCTGGCAAATCTTTCACTCTTCCTCCTCTCACTAATACTACAGAGTATTCTTGAAGATTATGTCCTTCTCCTCCAATGTAAGCATTTACTTCATTACCATTAGTTAATCTCACCCTTGCAACTTTTCTAAGCGCAGAGTTTGGTTTTTTAGGTGTTGTCGTGTAAACCCTAGTACATACTCCCCTTCTTTGAGGGCAGCTTTTTAAGGCTAACGATTTACTTTTTTTTTGTATATTCGTCCTTCCTTTTCTTACTAATTGTTGTATTGTTGGCATATTATATCTTTACTAAAATGGGCGGCAAATATATTAATTTATTACTTAAAAATGAAATCGTATTCATTTTTTTTCACCTATTTTCAAATCATGATTTTATTCTAACAAACAGGTGTTAACATCATTCCTTTTTAAGTCAAATTTCACACCCAATAAAAAAGGCACTAGATAAATAGCACCTTTTTTCTTTTTTTGGGTTTGTATTTTTACTCTATAATCATTTTGTAAATAGTTTTTTCTTGCTGTCCCACTTCAATCTCTACAAAGTAGATACCACTTGC